>Ga0209700_100445_pt1 | contig 76577 bp, 43 predicted proteins | sample SiratroredBW_FD_187528 | JGI IMG/M metagenome (GOLD analysis project Ga0209700, IMG submission 187528) | Root nodule microbial communities of legume samples collected from California, USA - Siratro red BW (SPAdes) (version 2) | ecosystem: Host-associated > Plants > Roots > Nodule | place: USA... | reverse complement strand
AAAAATGTAGTGGGGAAGATGGGACTTAGGAGGTGTTGAACGAGGACGGGTAGGTGGTCGTAAACCTATTTTATGTCACTTGGGACGACGTCGGTTGGTTCCCTCACAACCGACGTTGTGTGTTTGCATTTTGGGTTTCACACCCACGTCGGTTCTGTAGTGTTAACCGACGTGAATGTGCTCTACATCACGTCGGTTGTTTAACCGACGTCTAATTCAACGTCTTCCGCTTCAACATCGGTTCAGAAACCGACGACAAAAATCTCTCAGAACCGACAATGAAGGCCTTTTTTCTACTAGTGTATATTTCATACATTCTGAGACACTTCAGAGGTAAACAACGTGTGAGGTTGTCTCCTCGTTTTTCCTTATACATTACACACCTTAAGTCTTCTACATATATTTACTGTTGTTGGAACCGTCTCAAGGACCACATTCCATCTAAAGTGCAATGGATTCAATGTAGTCTTCAAACTCTAAAAATACGTAAATACTTCATTATTTTCACTTACTGAATACTTCATTATTTTCACTTACTGAATACTCCATTGTTTTCACTTACTGAATATCGTTTGAAAACATTGTATGTTGATTTAACCGTGAAAATTTCGTCCACTCCTTATATAACCACTCATCAACACTAATAGTTTTGGGATTAATATTTGCTATAATATGCCATAACTGTTATTTTTTTTATAGACTTGAACAATTTATTAAAAAGGTAAAAATGTTTACTTTTTAGAAAAAATAAAAATGTGAAATAGTTTCAATAATCTAAAATTTTAACAATAAAAAAATATAAAACTTTCTTTTAAAGACAAGATTAAATGAAATTTTCAAAAAAACAAAAATTAAATACCAACAATCATAACAAACCAATTTTAAAATTAGAACTACAAAATCCTGATTTTCTATCATGATAGAGATATGTAGGACCAAGATCAATCCTTGTTGGGCCCAAAAAATAAAAAAAATATATGTTTATTTGTTTTATTTTTGCTTATTATTTTTATTTCCATAATTGTTATTAATTTGTATTATGTTTATTAACATATTTTCTTTTTCTTATTTATATATTTGTTTAGTTTTTTATATTTGGTTGTTTTGTTATATTATTTGTCTTTATTCGTATTATTATTATTGTTATTATTTGGGAAAAATGACATTTTGTAAAACCACACTTATTTCTATTCATTTGATTAAAGGTAACGTCTTAGGACGGGCGTTGTGGGGTGCTAATACCTTCCTTACACGTAACCGACTCCCGAATCTTTGAATCTATTTGTAGACATTTTTATTTTTAGTTTTTCTATGGTTTTCCATAATAAACTATGGTGGCGAGTCCAATCTCTATTTAAATATTTTTAAAATAAACTTTTTGATCGCCCCATCGTGATCCGGTTGCGACAGGACTGGATAGTTCTCTCTGATTATTCGTCAGTCTGAGGATGGTATGCTAAACTAAGCTTGAGTTTGGTCACTAAAGCTTCTTAAAGTGTTTGCCAGAATCAAGAGGTGAATATGGGATCTCTGTCTAATATTATGCTGGAATGGACACCATGCAATCTAACTATCTCGCTAATATAAATCTGAGCCAACTTCTGCATAGATATTCTCAAATCAATCGGTAAAAAGTGTGCAGTCTTTGTTAACCTATCTACAATTACTCATATAGAATCATGCTTCCTCAAAGTATGGGGTAAGTGGGTCATAAAATCTATAGAGATACTATCCCACTTCCACACTAGGATATCCAATTGAGTTAGCATGTCTCTAGGTCGCTGATGTTCAACTTTGGATTTTTGACAAGTAAGATAAGCAGCAACAAACTAGGCATACCAGGCCACCAATAAGACTTCTTAAGATCTTGATACATTTTGGTCACACCTGGATGTATACATTTTGTGACCTTCAGATAAAATTATTTGTTTTAACTCATGGTCTTTTGGTATACATATTCTCTTTTGAAACCTCAAAATATCATCTACTCGTAAAGAGAATATCTGTGCCCAAAAGACTCAAGATGTTCTTTAATTTCAAATCCCCTAATTCCTTCTCCTTCACCCTCTTCAAAAACTCATTAGTTATAACAAGCGCATTACAACTAATGAAATTTGAAGATATAGAAACCTCCAAATTGAAATTCATGAAATCTTCAACTAATTCTTGTCTTTTTATCATGACTGATGACATTTATATTCTTTTACAACTCAAAGCATCAGCAACAACATTTGCTTTCCCAGGATGATACATAAATTAGAAATCATTGTCCTTTAAGAACTCGATCCATCTTCTCTGCCGCATATTAAGCTCTTTTTTATCAAATAAATATCTCAAGCATTTATGATCACTGAATACTTTAAAATTGTAAAATAAGGTTTAGACCGAGTTCAAGAGGGGGATGAATTGAACTTTCAAAAACTTTTCGCAAATCTGATTTGTTCTTGAAGTAAAGAATGAAAATTCTTAATTCAATCAATTAACTCGTGCAGTTCTGGACTGTCCAGTAAACAATCAATTGTGCACAGTGGAAATTATTGAATATAAACCCAGAAGAACAGTTTCAGTGTAGAAATGTTTTAACCCAGATTCAATATGATTAAACACAATCCAGTAGATTAAAAACAATCCAGAAACACAGTTGATTCAAATATATGAAATACAGATGTTCAAAATATAATCAACTATATGATCAGATTTTAATCCAGTCAATTTAAAAGATCGTAGCAGTTGAATAAAAGAAATCAAGAAGAGTAGGGAGAAAAGCAAGAACACAAAATTTTTATCCTGGTTCACCCTTCCACAAGGGCTACGTCCAGTCCTTTGCAAACTAGCAAAGATTTCCGCTAAACAGATCACAAGATCAGTTTACAACCCTTGCTCCCAGCAAGTTACAAACTGCTCCCAACAAGTTACAAACTACTCCCAGCAGTAAACCCACACCTTACTGAACCCCTCAGCTAGTGTGTAATCAGTTCAGAAACCCACTGCACCACAACACTTGCAGTCCGCAAGCAACACTGCTCCCCGCAGCACTCACCCTCTACTGAACCCCTCAGCAGATGCGATACCAGTGCAGAAAACCCACTGCACCAACTCAATTACAAACCCAGTAATTGAAAATAGCAAACATATTACAGATCAACAGGATCAGAAAAGATCACAGAGTACTTCTACACAAAACAAATTACAAAGAATGAAGATCAGGTGTAGAAGACCTAGCTTTGGTCCAGAACCAAAGTAGCAAGAACCTCACTTCAAGGATGCTTTAAAGATTCACGTTCTTGGAGGTTTCTTGATTTGAAAAGCTTTGCCAAAATGATGATCACATAAAAGGGGCAATATCACTCTTAGAAAATCTCAAGCAATGCTTTTCAAAAGTTTTTGTTAACTGAAATGATATTGCGCAATCCTTTAAATACCCAAATCAGTATTAAAAACAGCTTAGCTGTCACAATTCAATTAATTGAACAAACCATTCAATCGATTGAATGTGACCATTAGTTTGACCCAGTCAAATGTTTCAGTTGTAATAGGAATAATTGTATTTCAGTTGTAACAGAAATAACTGTCACATTCAATCGATTATTTTAGAAATTCAATTGATTGAAAAACCTTTTTCCAGCAAAAACAGTTTGGGTTATTTTTATTAAAACAGTTTTAATAAAAATATTTGTGAATCTTTTTAGCACCTCTGAAGTGATGAACCATGCCACTCACGCTTAAGGACTAAGCCAATCACCAACACACAAATCCAACTAAGGACCAAGACCTAATCACCCAACTATCTTCATGTTGGCACAAAGTCTTCACTTTAACAGTTCTGGTCCAGGTTGGTTCCAACAACCTGTGAGTGAAGTGAGAAGTTTCCATGGTTTAGCTAGTTTCTATAGGAGGTTTGTTAGGGATTTTAGTACCTTGGTTGCACCTCTTAATGAGATAGTGAAAAAGCATGTGGGATTTAAGTTAGAAGAGAAACAAGAGAAAGCCTTTCTTGCCCTTAAGCATAGGCTAACTAATGCTCTCGTTCTTGCATTACCAAAAAATTTTACAAATCTTTTGAAATTGAATGTGATGCATATAATGTGATAGAGGTGCTCCTAGGAGCTCATAGCTTCTTGTGCACGCTTCAATTTATATAGTGGAGGAAGAAGCCTTTTGCACCGAACAATCAGAGGATGATGCTCCTCAAGGAAGGCGAAAGCAATGAAGAATGGAAAAAGAACTATGTAGGTGGAGGAACAAGGAGAAGCTATGGTGGCTTCTTGTGAAAGTTGGCGAAAAGAGTGATGAAAGAACTAATAGAAGGAGCTAAGGCCAACCTTCTAAGGTTCTTCAAGAGCTTCTTGAAGAAGCAACTTATAGAGAGAAACTTGATAATGAGCTGAAAATGCTGCAGCAATTCATTAAGGAAAATCAAGCTTCAATATATGGAGTCTAGACCCCTTTTTATAGAGTCAAAGTAGTTTCTCATGCAAGCTACCCATGGGTAGAATGTAGAATAAGTATAGGAGAAACCTAGCTTGCATCACACACTAGGGTTAGGGTAACCTAGCATGTGGAGCAAGCTTCTCCCAAACCCTAACACCTCATTCTCCTCTAATGAGAAGGCATCACATGGCATAACTTCTAGACACTTCTAAAACTCTAACCTAGGTGTCTTTACAAACCCCAAGGCACCTAGGGTTTATTTACAAGAAGCAAAATTCCTACACTAATTTTTTCAATTTTTTCAAAGAATCCTCAAAGTTCATAATAGTCAACATTTTGATCTGTGCAGGTGGCTCTGACTCTTCATTAGCTTCAAGGTGTCTGATCATAGCTCTTGTGACTGGACCTTGTCTGGGCCTTCTTCCATCATAATGTGGGAATTAGGCCTGTTTTAATTCAAGAGGGACACCCAATTACTTATTTTACTACCTTAAACTATCCCACTTATGACAAGGAATTGTATGCTTTAGTGTGTGCATTGCAAACTTGGCAACAATATCTTCTACCCAAAGAATATGTAATTCATAGTGATCATGAATCCCTTAAATATTTGAAAGATAAGGTAAGTTAATAAGAGACACGTCAAGTGGGTTGAGTTCCTTAAACAATTTCCATTTCATTAAACATAAAAAGGGAAAAGGGGACATTGTTATTGATGCATTATCTAGAAGACATGTATTACTCTCTACTCTTGAAACTAAACCTTTTGGACTTGAAACTTTGAAAGGGATATACTTGCATGATGTTGTATATTATGAAATGTATAATGCTTGTGAAAAGGTGTCTCAAAAAGGATACTATAGGCACAATGATTACTTGTTTAAAGAGAAAAGAATATGTGTGCCTAAGTGTTCCATAAGGGATTTACTAGTAAGAGAGGCACATGAAGGTGGTTTGATGGGACACTTTGGGGTAAAAAAGAATTTAGAAACATTGCATGAGCATTTCCATTGGCCCCGTATGAAACATGACGTGCATAAATTTTGTGACCATTGCATTGTTTGTAAAAAGGCAAAATCAAAACTGATGCCACATGGTTTATATACACCCTTGCCTATACCTGACTATCCTTGGATTGACATTTCTATGGACTTTGTGTTAGGATTGCCACAAACAAAAAATGACAGATTTTTTTTTTGTTGATGTGGACATCCAAGCTCAACTCCACAAGACCCATGATGAGAAAGCCCAAGTCCACGAAAAGAAAAATGATGTCCAGGATTGAATTCAACACTTAGGTTGGCCCATGACTAGTGGAAGACTTAGGAAGATCCAAGAAGCTTTGTAGTACAAGGTGACCCATTTGCTGAAAGCCGAACTATTGAAGGGCAACCATATGAAGGAGACTAGACTGATTACATATCTAATCGGCTTAGAGAGCTAAGAGAAGGACTAATAAGGATTTTAATTTATTTTATTTTTTATTTATTTTCTTTCAATTGAGACAAACATAACCTACATGTGTATTTAAACATTTTTGGGAATTTAGAAGGAAAAATGATAAATTTTTCAAATTAATGAGAGTGAATCTCTTGGGTTCTTGGTTGAACCAACTCTTAGACTTATCAAGGGTTTTCCATTCCCTTGTGGCATCTCTATGACTTATCTTCTTCATAGAAGTTGCATTGTTTATCCCTATCACCTATCACCTATTTTACTTGACATCTTATGTTCCAATAAATTCAAGTTCCTACCCTAGGTTGGTCCATTCTTGAACCTCAACAGACAGGTTCACATCAACAATACTAAGTTTAGAAACTTCTTGAAGTAAATATCATAGCGTTGATCAATCCTCTATCATGAAGATTGACTAGATCATCTGATGCTCTTTGGTCTATAGTGTTTGTGAATTCGTCTAGAATGAACATTTGCTCCAGGTTCTTCTGATATGACCTTTCATTGTGGATTCTTCCATTGAGTTTACATTGTCTATCTAGTACATCGTCAAGTGCACTATTCATCAGGATATTATCCATTCTTTATGGTCACCATCTATTTTCAATAGATATTTTAAATTCATCCTTCTTGATAAGTGATATTTATTGATTTTAACCACTTTCCTATTGCATAATGATAAGAATAATGATAAGTTTTAGACTATTTTTTCTGTATTTGGGCTAATTGATGAAATTTCTGGAAATTTTCTAGACTTGAGCATGTTTCGTAATTTGTTCATAACTCTTTCTAGGGACCTCATATTAACTTAATCTTTCTGTTGTTTTGTAGATAAATCAAAGATCTACAAACGTTGTGAGAGGGTCCAAGACCAAATTTGGACTTTAAAGTGGACAAAATCAGCCTTGAAGTTGATGAACAGAATTTGGACAACACTTTGAGCGGAAATAATTAATTGGGGACAACTTAGTCATTTCACCCCAATTAAGCTAGGATCAAAACTGTGCGTTTTTTATTAAATTAGGGCAACATAGAGGTGGGCTTGGGCCACCTTAGGGTTTGAAAAAGGATAAATATTGTAATGTTAAAATAGTGGACAATTGGTTGGACGATAGCCACACTACACGGTTCTCTTTGGTGAGTACAGTTTGTTTGGTTTTTCTCGTTTCGTTGATCTTCTTCACGCTACATTTTAATTTCTTCATATTTCTTTCGCTAAAGATTAGGATGCCAACCATGATGATGAGTTTCCAAACCCTTTCTTCAATCCGGTCTCCGAAGGTTCTCCCATTTTCATTAATCCTTAGGTTCGTGTTTTGTATTTCTTTCCGCAATTACTTGTTCATTCACAATTTTAATTCAAACTTTAGATTTAATAGTTGGATTGACTCTGTGATTGAATGAATACAGTTCGATTGGAATGTGTTATGGAGTTTCCAAATCAGAATCAAGTCGCACCGATGATGTTGCTCACCATGCGATTGCATTGGTTTTGCGCACTAGATGTTCGATAAAATGCCTCATGATTGTGGAGTAGTCAGGATGATAAATAGTGCAGGAATTTCTATCTGTTTAACCCACAGATGCGATTAGTATTATGTTTAAAAACCAGTGAGGGATTTGGGAGAATCGAAGGGAGGTCGAGTTGACTTTCACTACTTGAATTTCTCTACTTTATTTGAATTGCGTTTTTGTTTTGTTTAATTTTCGTGTTGAATTTAAATATTATCACCCCCCGTGGTATTGTTTAATATTTTGGCTTAAGAGAATATTTGAGTGGTCCTTGGAAGAATGACCTAGGTTAGCTATATTGCAAAATTTGGCCTTCTAGTTTAATTTGAGGTGCGTTCAACAGCATGCATCAATGAGTGCATCTTTCAAGATCTTTTACATACTATATGACCATAGTTTCATCTTGCTTAATCATCTAGCACATTGACTCTTACAATACGTTTAGTTAGAATGTCCACTGAGTATAGCATCCAAATTTTGTGTAATACATTTTAGCTCAATCTTTAACAACAAAATCATCTTGGAATGTTCGTTTGGTTCATGTGTGCTAGTGGTATCAGTTCGTTTGGTAATCTTAATCCTTCATCTGGTAGTTTTAATCCTTCATCTAATGAGTCTTTAACTATCTTTGCATACTCATTAGTTTGGTTAGCCTTTTAACATATCTTATAGTATTTGTTATGATCAAAACTCATATGACTCTCTTATTGCATGATCGCCTGAGCGATATTATATTATTATATTATTGTCTACTGACTTAACACCGTCATTCATAGAAGAAGGCCTAGGTAAGGTCCCACCACAAAATCAATGGCCAAGCAAATAGAAGAATAATAGCAGTCAGAGACACAAGTTCACCCAAAGATGCTTACAATTTTGACTCCATGATGATTGTAAAAACATTGTATCATAAAAATGCATTAAATTCTAGAGTAGAAAAAAATTCAAACTAATGTTAGAAGGTTGACCAAGGTGTTTTAGGGTTATGGTTTAGCATGTCTAGCCACTTCATCCATGTGTCACACTCTCATTGGTGGACAAGGAAGCTTGAAGCACAAGGCTTAAAATCCACGTGACGCCTTCTTATTAGAGAGCATGGAAGCTTATGACACAAGCTATGTGGAAGAAGCTAAGGTTAGGGTTTTAATCTTCTCCAACACACCGGGGTTAGATAACTTCTCATACATGCTTCTTCTTCTTCTATTCCATTCTATAAATAGGTGTGTAGGGCAATGTAATTTTCAACTTGAATACCTTAATGAAATGCTGAAATTTTTTTTCTCTAGCTTCATTGTTTAAGCTCTTCTTTGTTAACTCTTCTAGAATTCAACCCATACTCCATTGATAGTTGGCCCAACCTCTATCAAATCCTTATTCCTCCTAGTTCATCATAATCCAATTCACATAGCTTCCACTACACTCTTTCATCTTCACGACACATTCACATTTTAAAGCTTCCACAACAAGTTCTATAGCTCCTTGTTCAACTCCATTCGATGCAAAGCTTCTCCTACAAGATTCCAAGTCAAGTTGAAGCAATGCACTCAAGAGGAGCTCTATCAACATGACTAACCTGATACTTTTATATGTATTTATGGAGGTCTCTACGCTAGAATTAAGAGTTAGTCCTAGGCAAACAGAAAGAGAAGGCTTGGAGCGGTAGTAAGGTTTGGAGGGGTTTTCTTTTCTCCTCTTTGTGTAACCAACTACCTTCATTGTTCATCTTCATGTTTCTTCATAAAAATGAATAACTATTTTTGTTGGGTTGGATGTAACTAGTTCAACTCCCATGTAATTAATTAGTACTCGATATGATTATATATTTGTGTTTCCATTCAATGTTACTATTTTGTTTCTATGTTTAATGCATGTTATGGTTTGATAATGTGAACACATCTGTTGGGATTCAAGAACGAACCAGTTTAGGGTAGGAAATTTCCTAGGATTATAGATCCACACGCAAGACCTTCAAAACCATATCTCGTGCTACAGAAGTCAGAATTGAACGAAACCAAATCCAAGTGAAAGATCACGTTTTGGGATGCAAATTTGGGTTAAGAATCACTCAAAAAAGGTTAAGTAAATAGTAAGATATGAGTTAGAGTTAATTTTGAAAGAACACATGGATAGTTCAGGGTTAGAGATTATATTTATTGGAAATCAAGGTTTTAGGTAAAATGGGTGATAGGGATAAGCAGTGCCACTTCCATGGAGGAGGATAAGTGAAAAATAATCCACTTATAACGTGAAATTGAGTAAGCGTACGTTCATCAGAAAAGACCCAATTTGATTATTAGTAAATTACAACCCATATAAACTGTCACTCTTGCTAACCACATTCAATGATGGGTGTTCTTATTAATTTGTTAAGATTTAATACCAGATAATTGAAAATAACCAAATTATGTTTAAATTCAATACCATAATACCTCATAGGAAAGGTATAAATATGAGGTGTTGGGGTATGGAAAGGCTATCTTCTATTTGGGCTAGCTAAGAGTGATCAAGAACCTCAATGGCTAGAACATTTATGTAATAGATTATTTATTCAAATGAACCTTGTTGTTCATCTTAACGTGTTTATGTATTAATGTTAGATGTTACAAGGAAAGTTGTAACTATGATGAAAAATATTCCAGATTGATATAATAAAGCATTGATTAAGACGAATTTTATTATTTGGTTATACTTGTGTATTATTCCATTCAGGTAGTTTATCGTATCATCTACCATTATCTATTCTTTCATTCGTTTATCCAACTCTTAAATGATTCTATTAATAGTTCCTTATTCATTACTTCATTGTGTTTTATCTAACATCTATCTTCTAATACTCTTGTATTGATTATTTCTTTACACTTTACTTTTGTAGTGATCTTTTGTCTAATCTTACTCTATTTATTCTTTTGTCTACAAGATATTTGAAGAAATAGTTCTTCTTATTCTTAATGATATTTGGTTCAATATCTTATATATATATATTGGCTTAGTAATTGATCAACTTTTTTATCTATTATTATAGATTACCTTATTTGATCCATCTTTATTATACAATTTATTCTTTGATTCCTTTTTGTCACATAAATGATTGGATCTATCAAACATAAGCTAATAGCTATTTGGGCATAAACAGTACTTCACATACCTTGGCATAGCGTTATCTCCTTTGACTTTGTTGTTGTCAAGGTTATGCCAGCGTTTTAAAAATATAGTAAATGAAAATTCCTTTATCTTTCCATTTTTGCTACGACTTACTTCATCTATTGCTTTCATGATATTTCTTTTTTGATATAATTAAGAGGAATGGTATAATACTTAACAAAATATTTAATATTTTATATATTGAAAAAGAGACATCACAACTTTAGTCCAAAAATTTTAGGAGTGGAGTTTATATTTAACATAGTGATGTGATATGAAAAATATAAAAAAATGTAATTTTTTCTTTTTATTTATTTTATGTTCCGTTTGAACTTAGGGAAGAAAAGTTTTTTTCTTGGGGTTTCTTATCTTGTGAGCTAGGTCACAAGTGGCGATTCACCATCTCGCTTATTTCATGGATTTGAGTTGCACAAGGTTCTTCCCAATTCCTAGCATTGATTCTTATCTCGTGGACTAGGTCACAAGTGGCGAATCATCATCTTGCTTATCTCATGGATTTGGGTGGCCCAAAGTGTTGTTCTAATTTTTAGTGTGATCTTTAATTCTTTTATTTTTCTTTAACTGATTTCGTTTCCAAGTTTTCCGTGAACTTTTGAAGATCAAGCACATCCAATAATTCATCCAAGAGTCACTATTTGAAGCTTGAGTGAAGCGATCCTGCAACCCAAGCCCTTTCTCCATTATCATAGACGTTTTTAGCTCCTATTTTGCACCTTCGGCTTTGGGATTCTGTATCAGTTGGTATCAAAGCCTTGGGTACACTCAGTCTTTTGAGTGTGTCAAGAAATGGTTCAAACATTTTATCAAACAAGTGGAGGAAAACTAGGATTTTTTGAAGATTAGCTCAACTAGACTTCAGGAAAGGGAGAATGATGTGATCTGAAAAATATAAAAAAATATGTCTTTTCCTTTTTATTTTGTTTATGTTTAGTTTGAACTTAGGAAAGGAATGAACATGTCTCTTCACCTTCCACTAAGTCTATAGAAGGACATCTATTGTACTCATTTTGGAAAGATTTGGAATGAAAGAAATTTTTGGGAAATATTGAGTGTGTCTCAAGAGATGTTTCTCCTTTGCTTATTCTAGAGTGGCACTTCAAAGCTTATTTCTTGATGCCTGCATCTGGGTTCATGAAAGGGAGGTGAAAAGTTTCTCTCTTAGAGTTTCTTATCTAGTGAGCTAGGTCACAAGTGGTGATTCACCATTTTGCTTATCTCATGGATTTGAGTGGTGCAAGGTTCTTCCCAATTCCTAGCATTGATTCTTATCTTGGGGACTAGGTCACAAGTGGCGAACCATCATCTTGCTTATCTCATAGATTTAAGTGGGACAAGGTGTTATTCAAATTCCTAGAATTATCCTTATTTCTTGTATTTTTCTTTAACTGTTTTCATTTATGAGTTTTCCATAAACTTTTGAATATCGCATTCATCAAAGAGTCATTCTTTGAAGCTTGAGTGAAGCGATCCTACAACCCAAGCCCTTCCTCCATTATCATAGACGTTTTCAACTCATGTTTTACATCTTTGGCTTGGGGATTCGGCATCACATAGTTTGAGCCATTTCTTGTAAAGATCTATTCCTCTCAACAACAACATTTTGTTCTGGTGTCCTTGGAGTAGAAAAGTTGTGGTTTATACAATAGTTTTCGCAAAATGCTTAAAAGTTTTCATTTTCAAATTCACCTCCAAGATTACTCCTAGTGGCTACAATAGCTACACCTTTTTTATTTTGAATTTTTTTGAAAAGTTTACCTAAAACTTTGAAAGAATCATCCTTGTAGTTTAAGAATTTGACCCATATCCATTTAGAGAAGTCATGAACATTGACTAGACCATATCTTTTACCTCCAATGGACTCGGTTGTAGTAGGTTCAAAAAGATCGAAATGTATCAGTTCAAGGGGTGTACTTGAGTGAAAATGTCATGTTTTGATGAAGTATGCCCCAACCACTTTAGTCAAAGAATAAAGAGGACAAAGAGCCAGGGGGTAGACCAAGAGCTTTTTAGAAGATTGGCCCATTTGGGCCTATTTGGGCTTTCAACTAGCTGCTCGAGCCTGAATGCAACCATGGAGAGATCGCTTTGGAAAGCATGTTGCATCAAGGAGAAGTCCTCTAAATTGTATACATTATTTAGAATAGTTTATAATAATTTGGGCCTTGTATTTTGGTCCATGTAGTGTAAGATGTTGGGTTTTGAAGCCCATAAATAATGTTGGCGGTCCAAGTTAGGGTATGGGAGAACCTTTCTCCTTATGTCACTTTTCATCACCTTGTGAGAGCCTTTAAGTGCAAGCTATGGTTGAGAAGCTTGTTATAGAACTAGGATTAGAAGCTTGTCACAGAAGTTACTGTCAACACCCGATTTCATCCAGGTAAATAAATAAATAAAATTTAAAAAATGTGTCTAAAATTAAAAAATAAAAATAAGTGTGAATAAAGTGTTTCTTCTATAATAATAATATAAATAATTAAAAATAAAAGTAAACAGAAATAACAAACAAAACAAAGAGAAAATAAAAGAATAGAAAAATAATAAAAAATTAATAATTAAAAAAATAATAATAAAAAACAAATTGATGTTTTGGTTCTGTGATCCTATGCTACGAATCCTTTGTTCAAGACTGTTGTTCAAGATTGTTCAAAACTATTCGAGACTGGCAGAGAGATAGAAGAAGACTGAAAGAAAAGATAATGAGATATTCCAAAATACCTCTCCTTTAAAATAAATAAATAAAAGAATTAGAAAAAAGTAATAAAAATAAAAAAGAGAAAATTCAACGTAAACTCCCCATTCAATTTCCCCACTCTCAGATTAACTCTCTCAACCACTAAAAACTTCCCTCAACCTTCACCTTCATCATACTCTGCCCCACTATTACACAAAAAAGTCACGTATTCTTCATTCCAATTACATACTTAATTAAAAAAAAGAAAGAGAACACAAAAATAATACTGGTAAAAAGAAGAATTATGCATTAGAAAATAAGACATTGAATTACAAAATCCCAATTACAGGAGAAAAGAAGATTAGAAAAATAAATACATAGAAAAGAAGAAGAAGCAAATTAAAAAGAAAGGCCTTCAACAGATAAGTATGAAATTGAAATCTTCTCTACCTCATATATGAATGAGTGAATTGGCTGCAGTATTAGGCCTGGACCATTTAGTTGCAAAAAAAAAAAAAAAAAAAAAAAGAAGAAGAGAAAAACAAAACGAGAAGCTCGGATGGATAGTGACGATTCGGCTTTCGGTCCATTAATAGCTTTTCGCATCTTTTAATATTGCTATCTACACCTTGAGCTCAATTTTTACATTTTTTCAAATAAATAAAGATAATGTTTTATTTGAAATAATTTTCGATTAAAACCCTAAATGGTCACACAAGTCATATGGAATTTAATTCAAAAAGTATTTTCATTTGGATTGTCAAAAGGCCGTACGCGTCTAACAATATCCCAAATGAAGTTAAATTTCCAACAATATAAAATTTACAAAAAATAATAAAAAACATAAAAAATCAAAAATTCTCAAAAATATCAAGTTCTCAAACAATTCAACTTTTGTTAAAACTACGTGACCCTGATTTTCCATCCTTAATGAAAATACGTAGGAGCCAGGTCAAACCTTGTCGGGCCCCTCAATAAAAAATATATATGTTTTTTTTTTTGTTTTTATTTGTAATTTTGTTTCCTTTTTGGAAAAATAAACATTTTCAAAACCACACTCATTTTATTTTTTTAATTAAAGGTACCATCTTAGGACAGACGTTGTTGGGGTGTTAATACCTTCCTCACACGTAACCGACTCATGAACCTAAAATCCAGTTTTCACTGACTTGCCTTATCCTTATTTTGGTTTTAACATAATTTTCCATAATAAACTATGGTAGCGACTCATTTTCCTAATTTTCAAATTATTAATATTTTTCTCTTTCGGATCGCTGTTTCCGTCGCGATTCTGGTTGCAACAGTTAGGATTAGAGAGCTTGCAGCTAGAGTGGAAATGCACTCTATAAATAGGAGTGTGTAGTGTTGTAAATTTTAAGCTTGATTGAACTAGTGTTATGCTGTTGAAATTTTCCAGCACATTTGGTTCTTAAGCTCCATCTTTGTTAGCTTCTCTTAGAAAACTAGCTTAGGGATTTCACTGGAAGTTGGCCTCGCCTCTTCCAATCACCTTGTTCCACCGCTTTCACTCAACCACAACATGTCATTGCTTCCATTTTCATGAAGTTTCCGCTGCTTTGAATCACTCAATTTCGTCCACACTGCACTTTATCGTTCCAACGTTGTTTGCTCCACTTTCCATGGTTTAATTGGATTGAAAATAGCTGCATATGACAAGGTTTCCTTCATGTTTGCTCTTCAATGAGCTCTTGACTTGCTTCCCCTTGACAAATGCCTCATAAAGATGATTTTCATTGAAATACTTTTTTGGCAAACCTCTTACGAGGTTGTGTTTCTTGAGTTTTGAGATTAATCTCAAACACGTATGACCACACTTCTTGTGCCGCAGTCAATGATCTTCCTTCTAATACATGAGACAAGACACCCTTTGATCTGATAACTCATCCATATTAATTTTATAAAGGTTTCCTTGTCTATTAGTACCAAACATTTTGGTTCCATCATGTTGATAGACGATGTACTTCCCTTTATCAAAAATAACATTATTCCCACTATCACATAATTGACTTATGCTTAGTAGGTTGTGCTTAAGGCCATCAATTAACAATACCTTGTCAGTATACAAATAAGTTTTCAAACTTACCTGACCAACACAAATCACTTGTCCGTGTTAGTTTCCTTTGAATACGACTTTTCCTCCCTTCTTGAGCTACAAGTTTTGGAATACATACCTTTCTCCCGTCATGTTTTATGAGCAACCACTGTCCAAGTACCATGACAAGGGTTTTCTTGCTTGAATTGAGTATGCTTTCAAGAGGAATTATTTTATTCTTAGGTACGCACATTTTCTTGGGTCGTTGGTGGTTAGTTTTTAGTGGTTCTCTTTTAGATGCTCCACTAGACGATGCAGATATATTTTGTAACAACCCGACTATTATATAAATATTTGTTGTTTAGTTAGAATTTGTGAGTAGATTTTCTTTTGTATAGTAAATTTTATTTATATAGAATATAACTTATAGTATGACCTCATAGATATAAATTTATGTCAACAATTTAGATCCTTGTAATTATTAATAATATATTACAAATATATGTGACATTTACAAAATAAGAGTTCTACATCAAAATATGAGACTATTTATATTTTGTATTGGTTCTTCACGAGCCATCATTTCAGAGGAATCTCCCGAAATTTTTTTCTTGAACATCTCTTACGAAGCAGATTTTGCTTTTACTCATACAACAAGTACATATGAAAGAAAAACATGAAAGGAATGAGGTATTTATAAGTCTTCAATATCAATCTTAATAAATTTAATAAACAATACAAATAATGGGGGCCTATGACTTGACCTGCAACCATAAACAATAAGGACTTATGACTTGACCTACAACCACAAGACTCAATCCCACTTTATCAAACATATGGATCCATATACCACATTTGAGAATCAACCCTGGACATCAAAATTTATTTGGGAAGTGATTAGGAAGATGATTATTTCTCATAAAACAATCATAATTATTTTTCTCGATAATTCTGGCCATCTGCCAATAAAAGAGATATATACTGACGACCTTGGTGATGCTGAGCAGGTATTGGATTATACCAAATTTGGCCTATGAAATATCCTAGTCTAGGGTGTTGTTCTAAACAATCTAGATACTCACTTACCTTTTAGACCCCACCTGGTTCTTGTCTTTCATCCCTCAGTATACCAAACTTGACTTTCCAAATAGGCACTCATACATTAACTTAATCTCAACTCTTTGAAACCTACGACTTTTTCACAACCAACATACCTTTTACGTTTTCAAGAATCTCATAACATAATGACCACCAAGATATGTCATATTTATTTTAATTAATAATTTGTACACATCACTCAAACAGATACAACCAGTACAAAAAATAATATTAGGGCATAAAGGTAACTTTATTTTATCCAAGTTCATAAAAAATATTTACTTGTACTTAAATTATTACAAAATAAAATAAAATAAGAATTAAAACAAGAACTTGGATCCAAATTTTTTCCAAAGTTTTATCATTTACTATTTGTTTTCAAAATTTTTTTAGTATTTTTGAGCTATTTTTTCTATTTCTCATATCTATACTTGTCAAAAAATTATGAAAATTTTTATAGTATTTTCTTGTATGGATTAAAGATTTATCAACACAAAAATATTTTTTTTAAATAGAAATATTACACCAGTTGTGAGTAACAACCAATGTAATAGGGGGCTTTTCCAATTGATATAGTATCTCTTCCAACGCCTCACTTTCATCATATTAATGAGATACATCGGTTATAGCTCCCAACCGATATAGTATCTCCTCCTGAGCTTCCAAGAAATATTTTGGATTGATATTTTACTTCGGTGATTTATCAACCAATGTAGTATATGAATATACTACACCTAATGTAAAAAGTATAGAAATTTCTATATTGATTTTGGAATCAATGCAGAATGTTCTCTAAAACCGATGTAAAATAAGTTTTTCTACTAGTATCAGAATGCAACACACTTTTTTGATGGCAAATAGTTATACACATTATAATTACAAATTCTTTAAATAAGTTATTTCAAAATTTATTATATAGGTTTATGTTAATTAAATTATAAATTAATTATATAAGCAAGTAATCAACTTATTGGCTTAAGCTTAGGAACATTAATACGAAACAATACAAAAAAAAAAAAATTGCAATATTTGTCGAATTCACACGACCACCCATTACACGAGGGATCAATCGGTCACTAGTTACGACGGCAATCACCGTCCGCAAGGGTGGACATGGCACTTCACCATTTCATATATAACAATTTTTCGTTGGCCCAATATACAAGGGTACTTTTATCGTTTTCCTATTACGGGTCAGAATTTTGAATAGTCACACGCAAAAATGCCAAAATCAAAGCAACCAGAAACAAATCAGACCAGAGAGCTAGCCAGAACTTCATACACTTGGATTGATACTAGTCAATATTCATTACACTCTTAACAACCTTCATTATTAGCCAAAAGCATAAATATAATTTAAATAAAACATCTTTGCTACTGAAATTCCTCGACCAATATATAATATATAATAAATAACTCTTTTTGCTTTTGCCACCAGAGAGTAAAAACTTTTCTTTCCGTCATTAGTCTCATAGAGTAACCAGAGGATCTGACCCTAACAAAATGTCTTGGAAATAATCGTCTACTTGGCACAACGACGTTGACGGCAAGTATTTTTCTTCAGAATCCATAATGCAAACCAAACCGTCGTTAACCGAAAACCGCGTCGTTTCGTCAAACAAGTGCGAAACAGGCTCGTCAAACATAACCGGAAAGTTAAACACGTCATCCCACAGCATGTCCTGTAACAAAAATTCGCTATCTTCGTGAAACGATATCACATCTTCGAACTCTTCCACCGCTTCACTTCGACAGGAAAACGGCTGTCCCGGTTTCTCCGGCTCGTTGAAGTGGAGAACCGACGTGGGCGAGAGGTTGTGACAGCACTCGTAGCTTGAGTCGTAACCGGAGACTTCGGTCTCCGGCTTCACCACAACATTCATTTCCTGTTTTCCGGCGGGCTCATCTTTCACTGCTGCTTCCTTCTCCTCGTACGTCGTGAAGTTCGTTAACGCGTCAGGGCCGCGAAGCGTAATGGAGGCATTGTGGTAAACCAATGCAGCTTCCTCGGCGGTGTTGAAAGTTCCGAGCCAGATCCTCACGCGTTTCGCGGGATCTCTTATCTCCGCTGCCCATTTCCCCCATGGACGCTGCCGCACGCCGCGGAACTTCTTATCGTTCCCGGAACTCTCCACTCTCGCCGGCTCTCGCACTCGAATACTAGTGGTTTCTCCGGCGTGTCTCTTGTTAGAAGCGACGGTTTTGCACGCGAGTGGAAGTTCGATTCTGTTGACATAGCGCTTCACTCTTCGGCGAGGCGGTTTTTCATCATCGCTGGATGAGTCCGTGGCGAATGGATCGGTTACGGATATGGAAATGACTTTGGGCGAACGCGATGTGGTTTTTGATTTTGCGTGTTTTTTTCATCAAACATTGCTGTACAGTGTATTTGCATAGGATGCTGTTTTGTTGCTGTTCCATGAGTGTTTGGTGTGAGAAGAAACTTTGTTAGTTTTGTGTGAAGAAATAGGGGGATGTGTGAACGATAAGATTGAGGAAAGGCTGTGTTGTGTGTGCGAGAAATCTGGCAAAAGGGCACTAAAAGGAGGTGAAAAATGGAAATAGGATATTAATTAAAATGTGAAGTGGTCAGTCTTTGAGTGAATGAAGAATGAAATTGGAAGAGAAAGATGCGAATAAAGAGGAAAAACTTTAAAGGTGTGGAGTGAAGGTGACGGTGAAAAAGCAAAACATAGCAACATCTCTCGTGTGTGAGTGTGTGCTCTGAATTTCGATCGGGCTTTAAAAGAAAGGTGATTCTCAGGGGTTTTTTTGAGTACTAACTATAGTGGCTGGAGGAGACTTTCGCCGAAACTTCTTTTTGGTGTCCTTCGAAAAGGAAAAATCTATGGATTCAAAAGGGAGAAGAAGAGAAGGGAAAAAGATACAGATTCTGCTGCTGAGTGGCTCTTTTCAAACGTGTGTGAGGTGGCCTTTCGAAAAGAAAGAGACGAAGTGTTAGTCGCGTTGAACGGGTTATAGCTAACTGCTAGAAAACAAGCAATATTTCTGTTGGTGAGGAGACCGAAAAACCCAAATCGCACTTTTACAGGATCAATCAGCCGAAATCGGAAAAATATAGCAGCATTTTATTATTTTCCTTTCTCCAAAAATAAATTCGATATAAAATCCCACTGGATATTTTCTTCCCTTTTGTTTCCAGAATTCTTTCTTATACCATTACTTTGATTAAATTTGGCTCTTAAAAGAATTTAGAGAAAAAAATTAACAATTGTGAGTGTTCTACCCATTACTCCAATAATGTATGTAGTGAAAAAACACTAGTGGAAAAACTCCATACAAGAGGGGGGGTTCTGGAGGGCTTACAAGGTAGTTCTGCAACCGCCGTCGTTCTAACCGTCGTGAAAAGTACGTGATATATGACGTCAATTAAATAACCGCCGTTGTATATATGAAATACTAACAAAGACATTCTTACAGTATAAACAGACCCTATTAAGGCATTGATGACATTAACCGTTGTAGCTTAAGCTATTTTTTTTTTTTTTTTAAATGCAACAGCTATCTGTTCTGCTACTCAAAAAACTTGCATATATTTCCAGGCACATATATTTGCAGGCACATTACGTATTTCAAAAGTATAAATTAGAATATAAATTAGAATATTCACATTCAGTGGCAGATACACTATAATATTGCTCCAAAACTTCACCATGCCAAGTCCATATTGTATAGCTCTTCAAGAAACCATCACAAAGAACATGCTCTCGTATCAACTCAATATTTTCTTCTCCCATTCAAACAATTCACACATGGACAATAATATTATTATTTACTCCTGCTACATTCCACTTAGCAAATTGTAGAAACTCTTCAACACCTTTCTCATAAACATCACTAATTTGACTTGCATTTATCCAACTTCAATCAATGACTACGTATAGTAAGAAAAAAATCATTCATATTATACAAGTCACAAATTAAACAAAATATTTTTCGGAGATTTAAGATCTCTGGACTTAAAATACTAACACAAATTGTCAGGGATCGAACATCCCCGGACTCAATACCAACACATTTTGATGTAAGTACATATCAGACAAAAATTGTCAAGGATCGACCATCCCTGGACTCAATACCAACACGTTTCCATGTAAGAAAATATTATATACAAATTGTCAGGATCGAACATCCCCGGACTCAATACCAACACGTTTTCATGAAAGTATACACAACAACCAAACATACAACAACGATCATTTCAATACACAAAGCATTAAAAGCACATAACAAGAAATATAAACAATCCAAACATTTCAAAAATACATAAAAACATACCTCTTGTTGTCGACGAGAACAAAATGCAAATAAAACCCCTTGTGGCCGACGGCTATGGTGGAGGAGGAGGGGCAGGCGAGATGACTATGGTGGAGAAGGAGCGGCGCGCGAGGGTTAGGGTGGAGGAGGAGGGGCGCAAGAGGTGGAGGAAGAGAGGCACGAGAGGTGGAGGAAGAGGGTCGCGAAAGGTGGATGACGAGGTGAAGGAGGAGGTGGAGGAGGAGGGCGCGAGGGTGTAGGTGGAGGTGGAGGAGGAGGGCACGAGAGGTGGAGGAAGAAGGCGTGAGAGGTGGAGGAGGTGGTGGAGGAGGAGAGCGCGAGAGGTGGAGGAGGAGGGGCAACAACGCGGGAGAGGAGAACAGAGTGTAGAAAAGAAAGTGAGTATGGTTGGCCTAAAAAAAAAGGGCTATAACGGCAGTCGCCGTTATAGCCCTTAAAAAATTAAAAAAAATTATTTTAAAAGCTAAGGGGCTATAACGACGGTTGGAGCCCCACAACTGCCATTATAGCCCCTGAAAAAATAAAAAAAAATATTTTAAAAGCTGAGGGGCTACAACGGCGGTTGGAGCCCCACAACTACCGTTGTAGGCCCTGATTTCAAATTTGTTTAAAAAACAAAGCTATGTCACGCTTATTGTTGCACTTAATTTCAAAATTGCAACCACGTTTTTGTGTAATGCGGTTCCGTTTTGACCACCGTTTTATCTTGTCATAAAAAGTTGTTAGAAACTGTGTTGGCTGAAATACAAGAGGAGAGGGGGGGGGGTGAATTGGATTTCAAAATCTTTTTCAAAACTATTTGACCTTTTAAGAAAATTCAAATAAGTTTGGTAAACTCGATCTTTATTGACTTTACTGAGCAAAGCAGTAGAAAGAATCAGTAAACAAAATACAATCCAGTCACAGTATAATGCAGCAAACCAAACAGTTTTATCAGAATTTAAATGAAAGTACGGAAGCGATTTAGTTTACTACACAGAAACAGAATAGAAGTTAACCACGCAGAATGAACTGATCAACTTCGATTCAATCAACAGTTTGAATTATTATGAATCAATCAAAAATAAAAATTCTTTTTATTAAAGAAACAATTATTAAAAAATGTTTGTCTTAAATCAATTATAGTTCAGTTATAGATTCTGAAAACAGTTTATACAGTGAACTAGTCAATTAAACAGTGATCAAGAAGGAGAAAGAAGATTCAAGAACACAAAGGTTTTTATACTGGTTCACCCACCAAACGGGCTACGTCCAGTCCCTCACACACAGTAAGGATTTCACTAAAACAAATGATCAACTGATCAAGTTTACAACACTTGCCCACGGCAAGACAACACTGCACTCGCAGCAACCACTGCTGAACCTATAGCAGACCAAGAAACCACACAGAGTCCACTGTGCATCTCAAGAACTCCCTTGCTGAAATCCACAGCAAGTCATAGTTATACAGAATCCATTATATAACCCAGAAACGTCTCATTGGAACCCGCAGTAGATCACTGCTGAACCCACAGCAGAACAAGAAACCACACAGAAACTCACTGTGTGTTTCAAGAACACCCTTGCTGAAACCCACAGCAAGTCACAGTTATACAGAACCCACTGTATAACCCAGAACCGCCTCACAGTGCAACTCACAGTAAGCGAACCACCAGTACAGTCCCACTGTACCACGAATTACACCCCAGTAATTCAAGAACGTAGTAGCAGTTTTTAATATAGATGAAGAACACAGTCACAGCAATACAAGCACTTCTATACAAAGATTTACGAAAGTAATAAAGAAAGAGTATAGAAGGCTTAGTCTAATGATCAAATTATTGAAGAAACTGTTGCAGTTCAAGAAAACAGTTCTTGTTGACAAAGGTTGATTGATCTTGATCACTAGACTCAAGGGCGCTTTTGCTCTCTTTGAAATCTCAAAAATGTTCGTGTTCAGAAAATGTTTAGAATGATTTTCGTCACTTTCAAAAATTTCGCGCCAGTTATTTATAGACAACTGTCATTTAAAAATTCAGTCGATTAATTTTTCAAATAGTCGACTGTTTTTCTCCAGTTAGTTAAAACAGTTGTTCAAAACGCAAGTTTTGATTTTAATGATTTCTCAAAACTTTTGTTAATACAGAAAATGCTTGTGGAGCTTATCATTGATTAAGATTGCAAGCATCACTGATTAGACCTCAAAGTTATCCCACAACACACACTCCTAAGTTCTAGACCAAGTCTTCAATCTTCATGAACTCTTCATGCATTCCACATATGCTCATAAGGTCTTGAACATCTTCACTTGGTTGGCTTCATCAAATCATCATAGTAGTCCACTGGTGCTAACAAAAGTGTTTTTTCCACTAGTTTTAATAAGAAATATAAGTACAATATTTAATATAATACTATTCGTTTATAATATATTGGTAACGATATACGATACAAATAAATAGATTAATTTAGGATTGATTTTTGTTATAGGTCTAACAACAATTGAACGTGGAAGAATTCTGTAGAGTCGATCTAACAAAATTTGGATAGACGCTTTCTAAGATTTTATCTTTGTTCATAGTTTGAGTAACTCGGGTCCGATATGATCAGTGAACAATGGTTATATTATTATAAATAAATCTCGACTAGTGTGATGCTCTTGTGAGTGTAAGATGCTCATGGCTTCAAATTTTTTTTACTAATCCCAAATGTTCCTGCACTAGACGTGCAACGACCGATTTGATGATGGTCAAACCAAGAGATGATTCACATGTAAAAGACTCTCCGACACTCAAGTTAGTAAACGTGTGACTAAAAGTGTTTGAAAATGTATGAGTAAATGTATAGTGAGATAGATGATATTTCTTGTAAACGTCATATTTATAGGACTTTGTCATTAAACCTTATAATTACTCATCATGATTTTGTATGTTTAGAATCACAAATTACAATGTTGTAATCAATGAAAATGAATCAGAATCAATTAGAATCATATTATTAACTGCTAGTTAATAGTGGGCTGGGCCATAATAGATTCGGTTGAATCTGGCCTTATTATTGGGTAGGTACATAAGCCCTCTGAGGTTGTGGTTCTAACAGGTGAATCGTGTTCATGACCAAGGTGAAGTTGTCTTGGCTTGCATTTTTTGTTTGGATAAGGCATTCTCTGTTTGGAGCTTACAAGCCTATGTGGATCACATATCGAGACTCGGTAGTAGAAGTAAATCATTGTTTTTGACATGAATTAAATGGAATACAGAGGAAAAGACATTATGTGACATTGGCAAAGTGCCTATTTTTCTTCTGTCAGATTTCCACCATGTAGCCCTAGCGTACGTGGTTGCTTGTGGTGCAGTTGGATCTACCACCCGTAACATTTACATTTCTCAAATCAAAGTTTCTACCTTTTATCCATTACATTTCAGTCTCTGCTTATCTTATTTGCTTCTTGGTGCTCTAGCTACTACATTTGCCTTTTGCTCATGGATTATGTTTTAGTTATGCTCATGGCTTCTCCCTCCTCTTTTTCTGATTCTTCTGATGATGGTAGAACTATTTTTGATCGAGAGATTACACCTATTGGAGAGACAAGTTCCTCTAAACTGATTGAATCCTTGTTTAATGAAGGAGAACATACAAAGGGAACTTCCTCTCCGTCCCACGCTAGTGGTTCTCATAACCATCGTTCAAACTCCAGTTGCTGCTTCTGTAATGGTACTAACCCCTTCTCGAAAAAAAGGAAAACTCAAAACCTATAACCCTCAAAACCTAAAACCTAAACCCTAAACTCAAAACCTAGAATCTTGAAATGCCCTGAAAAGAACTAGGAAAGACAAATATCTTCCTATCTCTGATCCTGAATATTCCTGGGTTTCTGGAGAGGTAGCGACTTTTATTTTTGAGTATAATACTAAGAAGAAAGTGAATGAGTTTGTAGCTAACTTTAGCATCTGTGACGAGCTAGTTGCCTGTAGCCAAACATCGTAGGCCAGACGAAAGATTGTACATGAACACTATTAGGTCCGGTCAGACGCAGAGATTTCCTGACCGAGTTGATGATGGTCAAACCAAGAGATGATCTACCTGCAAAAGACTCTCCCACACTCAAGTCAGTAAGAGTGTGATTAAAGGTGTTTGAAAATGTATGAGTAAGTGTATAGTGAGATCGATGATACTTCCTGTAAACCTATGTCATATTTATAGGACCTTATCATTAAACCTTATAATTACTCATGATGATTTTGTACATTTAGAATCACGAACTACTATCATTATATCATTAGTAAGTTCCTAAGAGTACATAATTCCATTATGTCTCTTGTTGTCATGGTCAATTTGTTAGTACCAGTGGGTTGCTGTGATGATTTGATGAAGCCAACCAAGTGAAGAAGTTCAAGACCTTATGATCATATGTGGAATGCATGAAGATTTCATGAAGATTGAAGAACTTGGTCTAGAATATAGGAGTGTGTGTTGTGGGGTAAGTTTTAGTTCAAATCATTGATGCATGCAATCTTAATCAATGATAATCTCCATAAGTATTTTCTGAATTAATAAAAGATTTGAGAAATCACTAAAATCAGAAATTACATTTTGATTAATTGTTTTAACTAACTCGAGAAAAATAATCGACTGTTTGCCAAAACAATCGATTGAAATTTTAAGACAGTTGTTATAAATATTTGGCGCGGTTTTTGAAAAAATACGAGACACGAAATTGAAACATTCTAAACATTTTCTGAGCAAGAACATTTGAGTTTTCAAAGAGAGCAAAAGCGCCTTCGTGTCTAGTGATCAAGATCAATCAACGTTTTCATCAAGAACTGTTTTCTCGAACTGCTACTGGAGCTTTGATTTGACTGAGACAGTTTCTTCACTTATTTGATCATCAGACTAAGCCTTCTATACCCTTTCTTTATTACTTTTGTAATCTGTTGTATATAAGTTCTTGTATTGCTGAGACTGTGATATTTCTTTCACTGTATTGAAGGTTATTCTATTGTGAGTTATGTGGGTTGGTAATTATGTTCTATACAGTGGGTTCTGTACAGGTTGTAACTTGTTGAGGGGATCAACAAGGGGTGTTATGGAATATACAGTAGAGTCTGTATAGTTCTGGGTTCTGTTGTAGGTTCAACAGGTTGTTTGTTGCGGGGAGCAGTGTTTACTTCTGGGGAGCAAGTTGTTGCTTTTAATCAGTGAACCATTATAAACTTGAAGTTGATCTAATTATTTGATTTCTTGATTCAATTCTTCAAGAACTGCTTTTACAGTATACTGTGCATTCAAGATCTGTTTTTTGGTTACAGTTTATTGTATCTGGTTTATTGATATTGTGTTGAAACTGTTTTTAAACCTTTGTTGTTTGCTTTACATATCATCTGGAGTAGTTTCCATAAATATTATTCATTCTCCAAACAGTTTGCGAAAAGTTTTCAAGTGTTCAATTCACCCCCCACTTGAACTCGGCCAAAACATATTTTACACAATTTTCATGAATTCCCTAGGTTTCTATTCCTTGCACATAAACTATTTGCTGAAATGCACTGTGATATTAAAAAAAGAAATACTACAAGCAAATGAGATCATATATTAACCTGAAATTTTGTGTGAAGATAGCTTAATATGTCTATAATGTACTGTTAAAAATGTGCATTCAAAAGAAAAGTACAGAAAAAATGATAAATGTCAAAAGCCTGAATGTCAGTGCCTGAAAATATCCTGATGACACTAATAATTTGCTCTCTGTAAACAAAATTACTGCACCTTATACAATGACTGTTTTGTGCTCAATTTTTGTGTGATAATATTAAAATATTTTCAGAATATGTGGTAAAAATTTTGAGCTCACATACGCTCTAGATTAGTCACAATAAATTGTTTAATGAAGCCTGTCAAGAGCTTAAGCGCCAAAGAAAACAGAGTAAAATGTGAAATAGAAGGCTCTCGATTCTGATTTTTTTAGAAGGATTCCAATGCCATTTTGTTCCAAATTTTTGCGAGGAGTTTCTGTATGATGTTGAGCACTTATGGTTAAAATTTCATGGCAAAATACATTGTAACTCATGCAGAATAATTCAAACAACAAGCACAACCAGAATTCTAGTTTTATTTTCAGTTTTTGTAATCTACTCTAGAACTTTTCATTAAGAATTCTGTTTGAGTGCCTATTTTCATTCACTACCTTAAACTTTTGTTCAATTTTTCAACATTCGTTGAGTTTGTCATCAATTAATAAATTGAGTTTAGCTTCCCAAAGTTTTGAGCTTTTATTGCTTTACATTCTTTGACCTCTTGAGTGAATTGGACATTGGAAAAGAGTATTTGTGAATGAGTTGGAACTAATTTGCCAAGTGGATTTTTTCAGAGTTCAACATCTCAAGAGAATCTCATAAAGGAACAAGCCTCCCAAATGCAGCTGAAGTGAGAGACAAAATACTTGGAAAGTTAGAGTGATACACTTGAAAGGACGAGTTGACAAGTCTTAAGGAATAAAAAATATCAAACATTTGTATCATAATGACTTGTCACGGAATTTAGTGTTAATTTTATTTGGAATTTCTTTTGCTTGTTTTATGCTTGGGAAATATGCCATTGAAGCAATCCCAAGAGTAAACATTGTAATAGTCAAAGCGTGTAGTCATGGAAGTGTGTCAAGGGGCTTTAAGTGTCACTTGCACTTTCACTTAGGAAATTCGTCTGGTTAGTTTCTTTTACTTACATTCTTGCAACCTTCTTTTGTTATTTTCTTTATTAGGTCTCCATGGCAATTAGGATTTCATTTTCTCATGTTCATTAGATTGACCTTCCTCTTCTTTAGGATTTCACATGCACAAACTGGGAAAAATGTTTTGAAGTTTTCTATTAAGAGATGTTTCGGAAGATGATTGAGGAAAACACTATCTAGGAAAGACTCGGTACTTAAGTTATCCAAGTGACGCACCTCTCTTTCCTAGGAATCTACTCAGAAAACTTTCATTAATATTTTTTTGCAGAGAATTTCACCCAAAAGTTAAACATCTTTTTCTGAAAACATTTTATCACTCACAATTTTGAAAAATTTATTTTAAAAGTATTTGTGAAAATCTTTTCTAGATGAAAAATGAGTTATCAGTTTTATGTGTATGAGAGTGTTACAGATAATCATAAAAGGATTAAGCCTAAAAGTCATTTCCATCCTACAAAGCTCGAGATAAACCTCCCTTCTTTTTATGGACACAAAAATGATAAGCAATATATAGAATGGGAGATGAAGGTTGAGAAAATTTTTTACTGCCACCAAGTGGATGAATTTTAGCAAATTTTCCATGGCTGTGTTAAGGTTTTAAGAATATGCCAAGTTGTGGTGGAAACAAAGGAAAAATGATGATATGCGATTAGAAATTTTGAATTGGAGTGAGTTAAAGGCAGGTATGAGAAGAAAATTTGTTTCGCCTTCATATTTGAAAAAGAGAGAATATGAGAAGAAGAAGATAGAAAGAATAAAAAACTAAAAAAACGTCTAGCTCACTTAAATCACGAACTTAAAGAGATAGAACTTAGAGAAGAAAAATTAAATGAAAAGATTCAAAATGAAAAAGAGAGAATAAAAAGAGAGGAAAGAAAGAAGAGATAGGAAAGAACAAGAAAGGCAAGACAAATGTTTATCTGGAGTTGAACTAGACATTGATATAAAATCCTCTCCTTTAGAACCATCTTATGAGAAGTTGGGTGAACCTTTGTCTGGAGTTGAATCAGATGTTGACTCTTCTTCCACAAAAAAATCTCGTGAGGAGTTAGTTGAAGGGAAACCTTTGTCTAGGGACATTGACACAAACTCCTCTTCCATAGAAAAATCTAGTGAGGATATATTTGTAGAACAATCTTTGTCTGAGGTTGAGCTAGACATTGGCACGAAAACATCACTCATAGAAAAAACCTTATGAGTTACTTGAAATTAAACAGGAAGATCAAAATATTAGGCAAACTCATAGGGTAGAAAACCATTCAAAAATTAAAAATAAAAGTACCCTTCAGATCAATTATCCATGTTTACCATAAGGTATAGGGTACATTAACCAGGGAAGGCATGTTCTTTTTACTTTCATTTTTAAATGTTATGAGAAAATGCCATATGTTTTACTATTTTCATATTTTTATAGGATGGTTTTTTTATCATGGACAAAATCATGAATAAATCAACAATAATATGGTTGTTGTTCGTAACACATTGAAATATTTGAGGACATATCCCTTTCAAAAGGGAGGAGATGATAGAATACACCCCAACCACCTTACTCAAAGAATAAAGAGGACAAAGAGTCAAAAGGTAGATCAAGAGCTTTCTAGAAGATTGGGCCCATTTGAGCTTGTTTGGGCTATCAACCAACTTCTCAGGCTCGAGTGCAACCATGCAGAGATCACTTTAGAGAACATGGAGCATAAAGAAAAAGTCCTCTAAATTGTATAAATTGTTTAGAATAGTTTAAAATAAGTTGGGTCTTGTATTTGGGCCAAGTAGAATATATTTGGGTCTTGTATTTTGGGCCAGGTAGTGTAAGATGTTGGGCTTTGAAGCCCATAAATAATGTTGACGGTCTAAGTTAGGGTATGGAGGAAGTTTTTTCCTTGTGCCACTTGTCATCACCTTGTGAGAGCCTTGGAGAGCAAGCTAGGGTTGAGAAGCTTGTCATAGAAGCCAAGGTTAGAGAGGTTGCTCTAGAAGCTAGAGAGGAATGCAGCTTATAAATAGGAGTGCATAGTGTTGTAAATTTTAAGCTTGATTTGAACTAGTGTTATGTTGTTGAAATTTTCCAGCACATTTGGTTCTTAAGCTTCATTTTTGTTACCTTCTTTTAGAAGACTAGCTTAGAAATTCCATTGGAAATTGGCCTCACCTCTTCCACTTACATTGTTCTATCACTTTCACTCTACCTCAACATGTCATTGCTTCCATTTCCATGAAGTTTCTGTTGATTATAATTACTCCATTTTCATCCACGTTGCACTGCATTGTTGCAACTATTGTTTACTCCATTTTCCATGGCTTAATTGGATTGAAAACAACTGCACACAACAAGGTTTCCATCTGCAGTAGTTGTGATTTTCTAATTTAACTATATTGCACTCAATTTTCTATATTGTGACTGATATGATTTTCATAAACTATTGTTGATAGTGAAAACTTAGCATTTTCTTGATCATTTTGCACAATTGTATAAATATGATAAAAATAATTTGTTAATTATATGATTTATTTAACCAATTTTTTGTGATGTTCATTTGCTGAAAAACAATTTAATTAACTAATTGTTCTAGAAGAATATGAGAGATCTAAATTCGTTGTTTTGTAAATTTAATTGAATACTTTTTCTGATTGAATTTTTGACAAAGAAAACTGAACTGATTGTTTGTTCAATTGAAAAGATTGATTTTCTATGTGTTGTATTGACTAAAATTTCAATTGATTATTTTTCTACTATGTTGCTACTGAACCAAGAATAAACTGTTTCAATTGAGAAAATTCATTCTTTCATTCAACATTTTAAACAATATTTGGAAAATTTTTGTAAGTTCAATTCACCCCTTTCTTGAACTCAGACTAAAACTCTTTTCAATTGGTATAAGAGATGGTGCTTGGAAGTTAATCATGTTTTTATCCTATGGCTGAGTGTGCCTATGACTGTTGTGGATTGTATAGCTGTAGAAAAACCTTTGAATGAACTGACTGATGTTGAGAATGAGGAAAATTAGGAAGAATAAATGAGTGGAGAGCAGTTTTAAAACTGTCATTTTATTTTATTTATACATACACACGCACACACACACACACACACACACACACACACATATATATATATATATATATTCATTTTTTACTTTTCTTGTTTTTTCTCTTTTTTTTTTTATTTTGATTATTTTCATTTTTTTAAGTATCATTTTTTTGGTTAATTTTAATTTTACTGAAAAAACATTGCATTTATACTTCTATTTTTATTTTAATTGTAGACACACATCTTTTAGTTTCATTTACCTTGACGAAATCGGGTGTTGACAGTTAAAAACAATACATGTGTTGAAGGCTCAATATGTGAGGCATATATGGTGCAAGAGACATCTCATTCATTTACACTTATGACTATATTTGATTTCCTATTGTCATTCATTTAGGTCCATGGTAGGAACAATATGGTTCATAGTCAACTTTTTGCATGAGTTAGAATGGGGTCTAAGGAAACAAAGTTCTTACTTGGCCTATTTATTTTATCAATGGTTTCAAGTTTCATACAAAAGAATGGAGTATTAGAAAGCAAACAATCAATTATAGAGTTTGTGTTAAGAATGAGCATAGTGGAGATGAAGAAACTTATTATTATTGTATCATTAAAGAGATTATGCAACTTAAATACGTAGGAGAACTAAGAAAACAATTATTTTTATTCAACTGCCAATAGTTTGATTTTGAAAGGAATTATGGTGTAAAAGTTCATAAGGAATATGATATTGTGGAGGTTCATCATCATAAAAGATATTTGAATTATGAGCCTTTCATACTTGCAGCAAATGCAATTCAGGTATAGTATATGCCTTATCCTTGAAAAATTATGGAAAATGTAGATTGGTGGGTTGTCAAACAATAGCAAGAAGTATGGTTGATGATCAATATACACTAGATGTTCTATATATCAAGATGGTCTTTGTAATAATAAATACGTGTCAAATGATGAGCTACTTGGTCAACTAAGAGATGAAGAAGGTGGATATGAAGTAGTAGACAATGATGTACAAAATCACAGTGAACATAATCAACGTGACATGGAAGATGACACACAACTCATCGAGAAAGAGTATGAAGAGCAAAGTGATTTTAATGATGAATATATATCTAATGATGATGACTTTAATATCAGTGATGATCATGAATTTTATGAGCAAGATGATGATGATGAAGAATGATCTTTGTATTTTAGTTTTGGTGACTCTTTAATAAATGTAAGCAAATATGTTATTGTCTTAATCAACATGTGCTTTTATTACGTCACAAACATTTTAATGACATTGTCTTTACCATGATTTACTTTTATATATATATGCAATTTGTTTTTAACATTTTTCTTGTCCTACATATAGATGTTTTAAAAAAAATCAAAGAAAACTAATTTTGAGAAGTCGTTTATTAAAGCACCAACTAAATCAGTTACCAAGAATTAACACATATGTTAGTTTTACTCCTTTAGTTAGAGGTCATTTTGTTAAAACCCCTTTAGTTAGACAACATGTTGGACCTACTTCATGACATTGAACAAGTTCTATTGGACCACACTTTCATTCAACTATTTTTAGACCACAGTTTGACTCTACTGCACATGTTGGTTCTTGGTTCTACGCCACCAATGAGACTAAATGTAAGTACTCCACCTCTGGGAGCACATGCTACTACACCACTTGAAGCATTAGATGCTACTCCACCTAGTACTTTACCACAAAGTCTTCAAGGATCTAACCCTCGATCACAAGAAACATTCGCTTCTGAGGATGATCAAAATGTATCAGATGTCCAAAGCACTAGTGATAAACCTGTTTTGACAATTGATGGTTACAAGTAAATTGCATAAATTTCAACAATGGTAATTTTTCCCCAAATTTTATATATAACATATCTTTATAACTACATTTTTGTGTAGATTCTTACATTCATACTTTGCAGGAAATGCCATTGGTGATATCTTGAAAAGTCACTGTACTAAATCATGGCCATCGTGGAAAAAGGTGCCAAAATTAAAAGAGACATGTAGTTCATAGAGTTCATGGTATGTGTGAGTGTATATTAGTTTTTAACCTTAAAACTAATTGTAAAATTTTGGTTTTGGTATAGTTCTAACTTGTTTTATTTCGCTATAGAGAAAATATACTATTTTTCCACCTAACCGTAGGCAGGCAAGAAGGAACATTGAAATGTGAGGTGCAAACATATTGAAAATTCACTAAATAAAGCTCACAATATAATGAAGAAGCCAAATTGGTTTGCCGAAGATATATGGGATAATTTATGCAAACATTTGGGACCAAAACCATTCAAAGTAAAAAGTTTAATCGCAAAAGCGAATAAACCTTCTGATTGTCAAGGATTTAGAGTTTCACTCTATACTGCTGGCTCTATTAGCATTTCTCAACATAAAGAAATTTTGGTAACTTTTTTGTGCTTTGCACTTTTGAGAATCTAGTAAGCTATTACAACTCTATATTTTAGAAAACTTAGATAATTTGATATTCATGGTCATACTAGTCCTTAGTTAATTTATTCATTGGAATCCTACACACTATCCATGTAGTATTGTAGTACTTTAATTTTTTTTTTCTTATCTATTCTAGTGTTATAGTAGTTGGTGGTTTGTTTACTCATGTTCATGTTAAACTTCTATATGTCGTTGTTGGCATGGAAAATTTAACGTTATCTTGTATGTGTGGATTATGAAAACTTCTAGGAATTTAGTTTGTTGATAGCATACACAAAATTAGTTAATTCCAATTTGGTTGTATGTTAACATGTTGTCAAACTCAGTCCATTAGTAAAATCTATAAGTAAATATATGTTTAGTTTATATTTATGATTTAATATTCTTTATTCCATTCATATATAACTCGAGGAACTTTTTTGTTTTATGGTACATATTTTCATTTATAAATTAGTATTTTTGTTCACCTTATCTTAGACAACTTTCATACGCATCAAAGTTGTTCCACCATACACACTAATGGAAGAAGGATAAAACATTGGTGGATCAAAGATCAATACAAGTGGATGTAAGTCACAAATAAATATGACATGTCAATTTTTCCAACATTAGTGTATTTTTTGTATTTTTTTCTAATGTATTACCAATTTTATTTTAATGTTCATAGGAAGAGTTTACCCATGCATGGGAAGAAGCATCCCAATCAGTATCTATTATAGGAGTGTCTCCACCTGATGAATTACAAATTTGGTGTAAAGTTGCTAGAATTAACAAAGGCAAGCAAGGTGTATGGACTTAGTTGCATCTTAGTTGTTTAACATTATTATAAACTTTTTTGGATGTTTGACTTTAAGGAAAAATATTTATTCCAAATTTGATCTTTTTATTACTATTGTATTGTTTACATTGGAGCTTATCGAATCTTAATTATGTAACATCATTATAAACTTTTTTTACATGATTTGACTTAAAGCAAAAAAGTATTTGTCAAATTTGTGTTATTATGATAGAATTGTATGAATTATCATAATATTACATTTATCAAGTTTATATTTTTCAAAAAGAAAAATTTAAAATTGAAAAAAAAAAACATCAGTGGTCGATTTAGTAATCAATAAAATCATCATTGATTCAGATACAGATTCGATCACTAATTTAGTCACACATACAGTCACAAATTCAATCACTAATTTTGTAATTGGTTCGGTCACCATACATGAATGACGAACAAAATATTGACTAATGTTGTATGGTCACTAAGAGAAAAGGGTGTTGATGTTAACCCTAAGCTTTTATAGGCATGCAGTATTAGTGGAGTTTCTTGGTTAGGGACCTAAGAATTCATAATAATCCCTAAATTTGATATTGGAATGAATTTAGGATTGTCTTAAAAATGACATGTGCCCTTATGCTATGATAGCGAGTAAACGGATGAACTCCATTGAATCCAACAAAGAAACATGAACGTGGAAGATTATAAACAACACATGGAACTACTCATGTTGAGGATGGGGATCAGGAAAGAATCATGCATAACCATTGTTAAGATCCAAAGTGGTTTTAACCTAGAGACCAATGATAGAGTTGAATTATTACCCTATAATGATCTAAATGAACTAGTTCAACTTTATGTAAACGTATAACAACATTTAAAAAGAAAATATGCCCATAGGAGCGAATACATTACCCCTTGACAACCTAACATGAGGTTAAGAGGGAGGTATAACCCTTAAATTCTACATCTAGGTTTGAAGAATCGAGAAACAAGGATAGTGAAAAATAAAAACAAAGAGAAAGAGAGGAAAAAATAAAGAGAATATATATATATATATATATATATATATATATATATATATAATAGAGCAAAAGGTGTGAAGTGCTTCAAGTGTCCTACATTTCTTCTAAGACCAAGACATGACAAGCTAGGATGACTCTTATTCTTCACCCAGTGAAGAAGAAGTGCTAGACTCTTTAGAGGGAGTTCTTCCTTATGAAGGAGATTTTTATTATTGATGAGAAGGCTACTTGAAAGCCAAACTGTTGAGCTTAAGCTGTCTCAAACAGAGAACCTATTTTGTGCAAAGTGCAAAGTTTTCAAAAATACTTGTTCAATGATTTTAGATAGTAGCTTTAAGTGTGATTGTTGTAGCTATATATTAGTAGACAAGTTAACCCTAACTACTACTCTCATTCATAAGCCTTACAAACTTCAATGGATTAAAGGTGATAGTAGAATAGTTGTTAAAGAACAAGTAACTATACCAATCTCCATAGGCATAATGAAAAATTTTTGCGATATTGTCCTTACTGAAGCTAGGCATATCTTACTTGGTAGGCCATGCCAATACTGTTAACACCAAGAGTTGTTAGAGGATTTGATGAAATCGATAAGAGAATGAAGTCTAAAGGATCAAGGGGATTGCAAGAAGAATCATGAAGATTGATGGTGCTTTTGGTCCTAGACATAGGCCTTGTGTGTCTGTAAATTTTGCTCTTGATATAAAGTCATATGTTGCATGTTTCATGATTCAAAGTAAGCTCCAAAGTTAATCTTGGTTAGTCAAATTAATCAAAGTTTTTGAATAAAGATGCTTTAGAAACAAATTTATTAAACATGGTTTTATTCTAAACTTGATAAAGTTTTTTGTCATAGAGAAATTCAATTGATTGAATACTTATTACAATTGATTGAAGTTTTAACAAATTTAAAATAATTTTTCTATATAAAGGAGAGGCACGTGATTTTCAAGTAACAAATTCATTTTGTGCTAACATTTGTGAAACTTTCAAAGAGAGAAAACGCACAAAACACCTTGAGAACTTTTGATAATTCATTTTCATCAAGAACACTAATCTTTGAGCATTGCTTTGGATGTGAATCTGTGAAACACTGATCTTTATACAGAGTTAAGTGTTTTTACTCTGTTCTTAATAACATTGTAATCTGTTTAAGTAGAATCACTATTGAAATTGTTCTATTCTTCGTATTATTTGTACTGTGAGTTTGGTGTTACGTATTACATAGGGTGTGTAATTGTAACTAGGGTAGTGCATTGGTTGAACAATTGTTGTAGGGTAGTAGACTGTTTGCTGCTAGGAGCAGTGGTTGCTTGTGGGGTTGCAAGTATTGTATTGTGTGAAACTAATCTTTGTGATCTTTTTAATGGAAATCTTTGCTAGTTGGCAAAGGACTGGATGTAGCCCTTGAGGAAGGGTGAACCAGGATAAAATCTTGTGTTCTTGATCTTTCTTTCTCTCTTCTTGAACATTTATCTTTGTTTTTGTTGTTTGCGCAATTATTTGTTCTTTGCTTATAACTGATTGTTAATTTCTTGTGGTGTTATTTTGAGTCTTTACTAATACTATTTTATACTTATCCAGTTGATTTTGGTTTTTAGTTAATTGTGTTTACTGTATATTTGTTTGTATTTATGAAAATAAGTTTTCTTGAAAGAATTAATATTTCTTGAATCTTGTTTCATCTGAACTGCTTTCACTGTTGTTGATCAGATTTTTACTGTAAATTGTGTATCTAATTGTTACTGGATTTTTGTGAACTAAGTTCTTGATAATTCAGATTGTGATTTATCAAATAACTGATTCTTTACTGATTGGAGTTACTTTCTATTTTTAGTATACTGTTTCGAGTTTTACTCAATTGTTTTCTAGATTTACTGGAAGATTTTATGGTTTGAGTTTATTGCTTCCGTATCTGATCTGATTGAGTTTTTACCATATATTATTTCTGTTCTGGAATCTATTAAGCATTTATTGTACATTTCATAAAATCATTTTCAGTAGTTTCAATAAAGAACTTTCATCCAGTTTCGAAATTTGTTAATTGTTTGCAAAAGCTTTTTAAGTTCAATTCACCCCCCTTGAACCCAACCTAAACTTATTTTACAATTGGCATCAGAGCTAGGACTTGTGTCCTAGTCAAGTTTTTCGATCCATGGCTGAGAACAAACTACCTTTTGCTGAGGGAGCCTCTATACACAAGCGACCTATGTTTTCTAGGGTAAATTACCAGTTTTGGAAAGTCAGGATGAAAATATTTATTGAATCCATTGATCGTGGTATTTGGAATGTCATAGTAAATGGTCCTTATATTCCTATGTCTGTTGTGAATGGTGTGTCTGTTGTGAAATCATATGATGAATTGTCTGAAGCTGAAAATAGGAGAGTTCAATATGAATGTGTTGTAAAAAATATAATCACTTCTGCTTTAAATCTTGATGAATTCTTCAGGGTATCCTATTGTTGTTATGCAAAAGAAATGTGGGACATATTGGAAGTCACACATGAAGGAATAAATGATGTAAAGCAAGCTAGAAAGCATGCACTCATTTAGGAGTATGAGTTGTTCAGAATGCAACCAGGGGAAACCATTGCAGATGTTCAGAAACGATTAACTCATATTGTCAATCATCTGATTGGATTGGGAAAATAGTTTGACAAGGAGGAGCGACAAGTGCTTGGATAGGAGCTGGTAGCCTAAGGTGACTGCAATATCTGAGACCACAGACTTGACCACTCTCACCACAACAACATTGTTTGGCAAATTGAGGGAACATGAGCTTGAGATGACAAGACTAAAAGAAATGGAGATTGTTGAGAAGAAATCCAAAAGTCTTGCACTCAAACCAAAAGTTGCAGAAGTTGAATCCAGTGTGTAGAGTTCAGACGAGTCCAGTGATACTGAAAATCTCAATTTATTGACAAGGAGATTTTAGAAATCTATCAAGATGAAGGACAAGATGAAGAATCATCATAATAAGAGGTATAACAAGAAATTTGATTCTAATTCCACTAAATTCACCTGTTTTGGTTGTGGAAAACAGGGTTATATAAAAGTAGACAGCCCAAGCCTTGTTAATAAAGAAAAGGCAAATGAGAAGCACAAAACTGGAAAAGGCAGAAAAGCCTACATTGTTTGGGAAGACAATGTGTCCTTTTCTAGTAGCTCTTCCCAAGAAGATGTTGAAGCAAATTTGTGTCTCATGGTTGGAGAAAATTCAGAGGTTAGTAGTGAAAACTCCAACACTTCCTTTAATAGTACAAACTACAGTTCGCTTCTTCAAGCTTTCCATGAAACTCATGAAGAAGCTAACATATTAGCCTTATCCAACAATAGATTGAAAGGACTGAATAATTGGTTGGAAGGCAGAGTCAAAGAACTAGAAGATGAAGTTTTGAAATTGAAAACTGATTTTGATCATCTAGAAATAATTTACAAAGTTTCCAGTAATCTTGACTCTAGTCAACCAATTAATTGTGAAAACTGTGAAGTTCTACAGAAGAAAGTGAATTACTTAATAACTACTGCTTCCGAACTTTCAATGTGAACAACGAACCTCAATGCCATTTTGGGTTCCCAAAACTGTGTTTTTGAAAAAGCTGGCATAGGCTATCAGATTGGTTTTCAAGGAAAACAAAGGAAATACAACATTTTCTTTAAAACTAATGAGCAACAATTTTTGTCTCCCATGACTTGATTCTATTGTATGAAAAAAGGTCATTCTGTGAGAAATTGTAGAATTACAAAATTTGATTGGCCTAAGGGGTTGGTTCGGTGGGTGCCTAAAAGCATCACTAACACTTGTGGACCCAAATTTAACAGGGTACCAATGCCTCAAACTTAAAACTGTTTTGCAAGTCTGTTTGGCATCCAAGAAGCAATTGTGGTACTTGGACAATGGATGCTTCAAAAACATGATTGGTGATGCTTCTCAGTTAATTAATTTGAAGCTGAAACCTATTGGATTTGTCACCCATGGAGACAATAACCGTGGAAGAATACTTGGGGTTGGTGACATCGAAGGAGATGATGATGTGATCATTAAAGATGTACTCTTAGTTGATGGATTAAAGCACAGTCTGCTCAGTTTAAGTCAACTTTGTGACAAGGGGTACAAGATCACTTTTGAGCCCAATCTTTGTCTCATAACAAATTCAAAATCCAATGAGAGTGTCTTAGTAGGTAAACGGGTAAACAATGTATACATGCTAAATGTTTCATGCATTACGTCTAGTATGAACTGCTTGCTTACTAGGAATGATGAGTCTTGGTTATGGCATAGGAGATTAGGTCATATTCATATGCCTCATCTCAATAGACTTGGATCAAAAGAGCTAGTAATTGGCTTACCTAAGCTTAAGTTTGAAAGGGACAAATTGTGTGAAGCATGCCAAATGGGTAAACAAACTAAAAGCTCTTTCAAACCATTGAATGTGGTGTCAACATCTAGACCTCTTGAGTTTCTTCACATGTATCTGTTTGGTCCTTCAAGAACTATGAGCCTAGGAGGTAATTACTATGGTCTTGTGATATAGATGATTATTCACGCTTTACTTAGACATTATTCATTGCTACCAAGGATGAAGTCTACCATGCTTTTAAGAGATTTACCAAAGTTATTCAAAATGAGAAGAATTGTGGTATTTCGACCATGGGGGAGAATTCCAGAATGAGAAATTTGACAAGTTTTGTAGCAAATCTGGAATCAAACTCAATTTTTCAGCACCAAAGACTCCACAACAGAATGGAGTAGCGGAAACGAATAATCGGTCTTTGCAGGAACTAGCAAGAACACTATTCAATGAAACGGAGTTGCCAAAGTGCTTCTGGGCAGATGTAGTCAGTACAACTTGTTATGTTCTCAATTGAGTGCTCATAAGACCTATATTGAAGAAGACCCTTTATGAGCTATTTAAAGGGAGAAAGCCCAATATATCTCATTTAAAAGTTTATGATTGTAAATGTTTCATTTCGAATAATGGTAAGGATAACTTGATCAAATTGATTCAAAAGCAGATGAAGGTATCTTCCTTGGTTATTCATTACATGGTCATGCATATAGAGCATATAATAGGAGAACCATGCTAGTTGAGGAATCCATGCATACTGCATTTGGTGAAACTAACCAGAACATACAGGAAAGTCATAAGACAGGTCCAGATGATGAGGTTCCCAATGCTCAACAAGTTGATACTGGGCTGGAAAATAAAATAGAAGAAGCCAGTAAATTGCAAGAAATTCAATCAATTGAATAGAGAATTCAATTAGTTGAATCTGGAGCTGGTACAGAAACAATTAACTCTGCATTTCCAACAGAATGGAGAGTGCCCAAGAATCTTTCATTGGACAACGTAATTGGTCAAGTTTAGAAAGGAGTATCAATGAGAAGATCCTTGAATTATTTTTGTGAGCACATGGCATTTGTATCACAAGTGGAACCCAAGATAGCAACTTATGCACTTGAGGATAGCAACTAGATCAATGCATTGCATGAAGAACAGAATCAGTTTGCTAGAAATGAAGTTTGGACACTTGTTCCCAGAACTGAGCAGATGAATGTGATTGGAACTAAGTGAGTATTCAAGAACAAATTAGATGAACAAGGAGTCATTGTAAGAAACAAGGTCAGATAGGTTGCAAAGGGTTACAACTAAGAAGAAGGAATATATTTTGGTGAGACTTATGCACCAGTGGCTAGATTAGAAGCAATGAGACTATTATTAGCATATGCTTGCATGAGTAGATTCAAATTACACCAAATGGATGTCAAGAGTGCTTTTCTCAATGGATATATTGATGAAGAAGTCTATGTAAGTCAACCCCCTGGATTTGAAGATTACAAGTATCTAGATCATGTCTTCAAATGCAAGAAAGCTTTGTATGGCTTGAAGCAAGCACCTCGATAATGGTATGAGAGGTTGAGTAGCTTTCTTCTTTCTCAAGGCTATGAGAGAGGAAAAACAGATAAGACTTTATTCATTAAGAAAGCACATAATGAAATTATACTTGTTAAGTTTATGTGGATGACATTATATTTGGTTAAACTGATGAAATCTTGTCTGAGCAGTTTCTTAAAGCTATGTAGGGTGAATTTGAGATGTCCATGATGGGAGAACTCAATTATTTCCTTGGCTTGCAAATAAAGCAATTTCAACATGGTACATTCCTTATTCAATCCAAATACTGCCAAGAGCTGTTGAAGACATTTGATATAAAGAATTGTAAAGAAGTAGCCACACCTATTGCTACTATATGCTATTTGGAGTATGATGAAAAGGGAGACAAAGTTGATCAAACAAAATACAGAGGACTTATAGGATCTCTACTCATCTGACTGCTAGTAGACCAGACATCATGGTCAGTGTATGTCTCTGTGCAAGATTTCAAGCAAAGCCTAAGGAATCAAACTACATGGTAGCCAATAGAATATTGAAATATCTCAAAGGGACAATTGATGTTGGACTATGGTATCCAAGTGAGGTATCTCTGAATTTAATTGCTTATTTTAACTCAGATTTTGTATGGTGCGAAATTGATAGAAAAAGCACAAGTGGAACATGCCATCTTCTTGGTTCTAGTTTCATATCATGGCATACTAAGAAGCAAGCATGTGTAGCTCAATCTACTACAGAGGCAAAATACATTACAGCTGGAAGTTGTTGCGTACAAATCTTTCTCAAATCCCTTTATATTGCGACAATACAAGTGGAATAAATTTAATAAAGAATCCTATACAACATTCCAGGATGAAACATATTGAAATATGCCACCGCTTTATAAGAGATCATGTGAGTAACGGCGATTTCGTAATTCAATTTGTTAATTCTGAGAATCAATTAGCTGATCTATTTACAAAACCTCTTAATAAAGAGAGATTTAATTTTAGACATGAATTAGAAATTATTGATTTGAAAAATATTAAATATATCAATCAACCAATAAGTAGTTGATATTTAATTATATTTTATGCAATATTAGTATGATCAATGAATATAATTAACTGAATTTTATCTGAATCCACTGTACTTGATATGGAATATCTAATACTGTTTAAATGCTTATTAATTGATTGGGACGAGAGAATGCTGAACAAGGAGGCTTATGAACCCCTAGACAATAAGCTCTTACAAGGAATATTGCTATATGGGGAAGGCAAAGATTCCACTGCAGATTCCAAGTCAAATGAAAAAGCATTGACCAAGTTGAGTTGGCATCCAATGCATAATGCATGTGAGGAGTGATAAACCACTCAGTGCCACATGTCATAAACCTATTAGAAGTCAACAAGTCAAAAGCTGCAACAAACTCTGAAGCTAAGTAAAATCTATGACAGTTTATCGCTTACATAATCAAAATTGAAAAGATTTCACTGAACTGTCTTTTGAACGCACTGCATGCGTGAATTAACTACACAGAAGTGGTTTGCATTTTCAAATTTGTCTTATGTATGATAGCATGTATTATGAATAGCACAATAAACAACCACTTGATCATACACTTCACTTAATTGCATTCGCATTACTCAGAGTGTGCAGAATATCATTCTTCCTAACTTATTTACCTTCATATTTCTATGAGAATATGCTCTTCTTCAACACCAAAGAAGCGCACAAAAAGAGCTTGTGTCAAAAATGTTGAGCCTTCAGAAATAATGGTTCATGGGAAATCATGAAAGCATGCAATAGTTCCATAGAGATTATAGCAGAAAATCTATAATAGCTCCTAAATTTCTGAGGATGCTATGTTTGAAGGACGAGAATATGGACGAGATTAGAGAGGCCTTAAAATTTCAGAAGCTGGAGAAATTCGTAAGACTATCAGGGAATGTCTATCCTGATTTAGTCAAAGTGTTTCTTACAAACATGTGGTATGATGAGGAGATAATTTATTCTCAAGTGAAGGGAGTTGACATTTGCATAAATGATGAGGTTTAGCTTGCTGTTGCTGGACTACACAATGTTAGAATCCCAGTTGGAAGGAGTCATGCAGATGGACTAGAGGGGTTTAAAAAGCCACAATTTTTCAGGTCCTGCCTGAGGAACCAAAACACTAAGTCGAGGAGTTACTTAATTGGTAGGCTTTCGGTCACGCCAAGAATCCTTATGTTTATTGTAATCTGGTTGCTGACACCAAGGGGATTCAACCATGCAAAGCTGACTGAAAAGGACTTCATGCTCATGTACTGTCTGATGGGAAAGATCAAAGTTAACTGGGTCAGCCTCGTCAAGGAACACATTATTAAAATAAAGAGGAAGGTCGAATTCAGGATCCCTTATTCTATTCTCATATCACACTTCATTGAGTACTTTGAGATTGACACTGATGGAGAGGTGGTGGAACTGGTCAAAGCACAAAATGAAGTCGCTACAGCAACACTTAACAAGATAGGACTTATCAAGGTCAATGATGATCAATGGATATGCAAAGTTGACTATGATAGTCCCGATGAACAACCTGCTGAAGAAGAAGAAGGTGATGCTACTGATGCTGATGAGGGACATGATGATCCCATGATTGATGCTCCACCCAGTGGTTATGAAAACTATTTTACTGGTTTTGAAGAATGAATGATGACTCAACTACATACTATGCATGATGAGGAAAGAAGCCATCATCAATACTGCGAGACAAGGTTCTAGAACATCGAAGGCATCGTTGAGGATGTGCAATTCAAATTAGGTAAGATGTTCTACAGTTCAGACGAATGAGTTGTTTCATGCATACTTGGTTTCTTCATCCCACTTTGATGAATGCAAAGGGGGAGATGTAGGCCTGTCTGGTGGTGTGTTGGTCTAGTATTGGTGGTGTTGCATTAGATTGCATAGGGTGTGTTTGTTGTTTGTTATTGTGTTATGTCTTTCTATGTTTGTGTTTTTATTTCTCTGTTGTTGCTGCCTATGTTTCATGTTGGTTTGTCTAGCTCTGCCTATATGATCTTTTACTTATCCTGCTTGATGTAATATGTCCAACATGATGTAAATCCAGTTGATCATTCACTCACATATGTTGCCCGGATATGTTACATGTTTTATATGGAATGAAATATGGTCTATGTGTTTTTCAGTCTGATATGGTTCTGATTTCTAATATTATTTCATTTCTTTTATTTCATACTTTAAACGAGACAATGGAGTATGGGGGAGCAATTGCATGATTACAGAAAAGTTTAATCTGAATTGGTTTGAGAATCATGAGGAATTATAATTAGTTGTTTCAGTTCAATCAGTCTGTTTTTAGTTTTTGCTCTCAAACTGTTGAAACTACAGATTACTACCCAATTGTTCTAGAGGTTTATTTAGGATTAAAGAAATACAACTGAACACACAACTATTTGCTTTCATCAAATTGGGGGAGATTGTTACCACCAAGAGTTGCTAGAGGATTTGATGAAATCAACAAGAGAATGAAGTCTAAAGGATCAAGGGGATTGCAAGAAGAATCATGAAGATTGATGGAGCTTTTGGTCCTAGACTTAGGCTTTGTGTGTGTGTGAGTTTTGCTCTTAATATAAATTCATATGTTGCATGTTTCATAATTCAAAGTAACCTCCAAAGTTAATCTTGGTGAATCAAATTAATCAAAGTTTCCAAATAAAGATGCTTCAAAAAGAAATTTAACAAATTGGGTTTTATTCTAAACTTCATAAAGTTTTCTGTCTCAGAGAAATTCAATTGATTGAACAGTTATTACAATTGATCGAAGCTTTAACAGATTTAAAACATATTTTCTATATAAAAGAGAGGCACGTGATTTTCAAGTAACAAATTCATTCTACAAACATTTGTGAGACTTTCAAAGAGAGAAAACGCGCAAAACACCTTGAGAGCTTTTGATCATTCATTTTCATCAAAAACACTAATCTTGGAGCATTGCTTTGGATGTGAATCTGTGAAACAGTGATCTTTATAGAGAGCTAAGTGTTTCTACTCTGTTCTTAATACCATTGTAATCTGTTTGAGCATAATCACTATTGAAATTGTTCTGTTCTTGGTATTACTTGTACTGTGAGTTTGGTGTCACATATTACATAGGGTGTGTAATTGTAACTAGGGTCGTGCAGTAGGTTCTGCATTAGTTGAATAGCTGTTGTAGGGTAGTAGACTGTTTGCTGCTGGGAGCAGTGGTTGCTTGTGGGTTGCAACAATTGTATTGTGTGAAACTGATCTTGGTGATCTTTTTAGTGGAAATCTTTACTAGTTGGAAAAAGACTGGATGTAACCCTTGAGGAAGGGTGAACCAGGATAAAATCTTGTGTTCTTGATCTTTGTTTCTCTCTTCTTGAACACTTGTCTTTGTTTTTTTTGTTTGTGCAATTAATTGTTCTTTGCTTATAACTGATTGTTACTTTCTTCTAGTGTTATTTTGAGTCTTTACTAATAATGTTTTATACTTATCTAGTTGACTGTATGACTTCTTGATTCTGGTTTTCAGTTAATGGTGTTTACTGTATATTTGTTTGTATTTATGAAAATAAGTTTTCTTGAAACAATTAATATTTCTTTAGTCTTGTCTCATCTAAACTGCTTTCATTGTTGTTGATCAGATTTTTACTGTGAATTGTGTATCTCATTATTACTGGATTTCTATGAACTGGGTTCTCGATAATTCTGATTGTGATTTATCAAATAACTGATTCTTTTCTGATTGGAGTTACTTTCTATTTTTAGTATGTTTCCAGTTTTACTCAATTGTTTCTGGATTTACTGAAAGGTTTTATGGTTTTAGTTTATTGCTTCCGCATCTAATCTGATTGAGTTTTTACCATATATTGTTTCTGTTCTGGAATCTATTAAACATTTCCTGTACATTTCATAAAATCATTTTTCAGTAGTTTTAATAAAGAACTTTCATCCATATTTGAAATTTGTTAATTGTTTGCGAAAACTTTCTAAGTTCAATTCACCCCCCCTCTTGAACTCAGCCTAAACTTATTTTACAAATACAATAAAGATATTCATGATCTCACAAATAAAAGGAAGAAGAATAATTTTATGTCCTTTCACACTTTGACAAATAAGGGAGGATGAAATGAAAAAGAAAAAAAAAAACTGAAAAGGAAAAGATAGAAAAGATTAGAAAAGAAGAAGAATCAGGCAATCAAACATCTCGAGAACCACACAGAAAAGAAATCTTAAAAGGATATGGATGCATTTGAACTCTTCCCAAAATGGTAGTAGTTCTATCTTGTCCTTTCAAAAATCTTAAAAAAAAATCACTTTGTCATGTTGTTTCCTAGAATGAAGCAATGGTAAAAATATATTTATATGACAATGACCTTTATTTTTCCTTCTAAAAAACTAACAAAACTAATAATGAACATAAAGAGACTTATTTGCCTTTTGTTTCTTGTTTATTGTAGATAGATATTTGATCTGGGAGGAAAATAAAAAAAGTGACAAATAAATGTTGTTGTCATTGAGTATCATTCAAGATTTAAGGACATATCCTTATCGAAGGGGATGGAAAGATGGAATCCATCTATCCACCACACCTTTGACTAAGAAGAAAGGAGAAGACGATGTCTCAAAGAAGAAAACACTACATTTTAAAAAGAATATTAGAACTTTCTTATTTTTTCTTAGTCTTGTAACATTATATAGTTGTAGATTTCCTTAATATTTGTAGGGTTTTTTCGTGTATATTGTATGATTTTCCACGTTGGTTCCACCATTGAAAAATACTCTCAAAAGAATTATATAGACACTAGCAGAAAAATCACCTTTTACACTAGTTATAGAAGGTACATAACACCAATTATGGAATCGCTATAAATTACACCCCTGTAGAAAGTCTGGAATACTACAACGGTTGTTTAACCACTATAGTATATAGGAGATACCACCTTGTTTCTTAAAAAACCGCTGAAGTACACCCTCTTTTTGCTAAAATGAGAGGGATACTATTGTGATAGCCCTATGCAATCGTTGTAGTATTCCGATATTACAACGATTGTCCTATGCAACCATTGTGGTATTCTCTATTTTAGAAAAAAATTATAGAAATTTACAGAATTCTTTGATAAAATCTCTTATCCATACAATGAAAGACCACATAACAAGTATAAATATGGGAAATAGAAAAAAAAATATGTGAAAAATATTGAAAAAATAAAAAAATAGTAAACGATGGAATTTTGGAAAAATATTGGATTTTGAATCCCCTCTGGGAATAGCCCTCGAGCTTTATTATGCCATTTCAAACAACTTTCATTTTTGTAGCGTCTCAATCCGAGAGCTCTCTATCAAAAGTTATCATTGTTTAAAGTTTTTTTGCCCTAAATTTTTGCAACTTAAAATCTATGATAAATATATACAATTTAAGAACTTTACCATCAAATATACACCAAATCAAGTTGTTGCTAAAAAAATTGGATAATATCCAAATTTCTAAATATTTTTAATGAATTTTACAAAATTGTTAACCACTTCTAAAGAGAAGCGGTAAGAGGTTTCAAACCAAGCATTCACGGTGGAGAAAAGATCACACATAAAGTGTATAGCAACCTCAAAAACCTGCAATGTAAAAAAGTAAGCAAACCACATATGTCAAAAACGTTCAAGAAAGTAGATGAAAGCAACGAAGGAACCAACCAAATGAACATGAGTGAGAAGAGTAGAGAACACACCACACCAAAGTTGATAGAGTACGCCTTAGCGACATTAATCAATGAATAAAGCGGACAAAGAGCCAGAGGGAGAATTAAGTGCTTTCCAAAAGATTGGGCCCAACTCATCCAATTTAATCAGCTTTTAATCAGCTGCTCGGACCCAAATACAAACATGAAGAAATCCCCGTGGAGAAAATAGAGTATTAAGGAAAAGTCCTCTAATTTGTATAAATTGTTTAGAATAGTTTAGAATAATTTGGGCCTTGTATTTGGGCCAAGTAGAATAAATTTAGGCCTAGTATTTTTTGGGCCATGTAGTGTAAGTTTGGGCCTTGAGGTCTATAAATAATGTTGGGCTTCAGCAAGGAATCCAAGTAGCATAAGGAGTTCTCTCCTTGTGCCACTTGTCACCACCTTGTGAGAGCCTTGGAGTGCAAGCTAGGTTTGGGAAGCTTGTCGTAGAAGCTAGGGTTAGAAGTTTGTCTTATAAGCTAGGGTTTCTAGACCTAGCTTCTCCCATACCCTACCGAGATAACTTGCATGGGAAGCTAAGTAGCTCATCTTTTCTTCTATAAATAAGAGGCCTAGGCACTTGTCTTGTAGACTTGATTTCAGTAATGAAATGCTGCCACATTTTCAGCACATTGCCTTAAGTTTCACATTGAGTTTCTTATCCTAGAAGCTAGAAGCTCTCTCTTAAAGGTTAGCCTAACCTCCTTCAAGGCTTTCACTATCTTCTTCACCAAAACCGTATCATACTTCCCTCACGCTTCCTTCCATGGTGAATTGCTCCACATCCATTGCTTCGGCATCATGAGGAGCTTCTTCCATCCAATGAGTTCGGTGCAAATGGCTTGAACATGCTCTTCATCCATTAGAGCGTGAGCTACAAACTAAAGCACCAAGGAGCCTCTTCAAGAGCTAAGTTCTTGATCCTCTCATTTTTGTTTTAGCTTTAATGTGTTGTATACCACTGTTTTTTCATGTCTTGAATGTTTTCCACTGATTGAAAGTGCTTTAGTTGAATTTAAATGGTTCAAAACACATCAATCTTCTTGAACCTTCTAAAAATACATTGTTTAGGTGTTTTTATATGTGCGGCAAACTATTTTTGATATTTCTTGTGTCTTCTTTGATTTTAATCGGTTCAAATTGTTCATTTGTGTTCTAGCTTTCAATTTTATGATCCATAGTATATGTCAAAGTCATGCACGGTTCCAAATTATTATAAACTCCTTAGGTTTACACTTGTAGATTAGGTGTTTGTGCAAATGCTTATACAGAAAATTATAGCAGAATGTGTTAGATGTATTGTGTCATTGAGTGTGCTTTTGTGTGCCTTTTAATTTTGCAATTTTGAGTTCCTTAATTCACTATTAGATCATTAGTGAGTTTCTTCGAGTCATAATACTCCTATATGTCTTGTAGTTTGTTCAAAAATTCCTTGGAATCCATAGGTTTCTTGACTCTGTTCTGAAACTTTTTGCATCTTTGATCACTAACTTGGATGATTTACTGCCACTGGATTCTTACGTGTTTTCAAGTGAAATTTTGAGAGAGGCTTTGTTAAGATGCTAAATATGTTGTGTTAAAAAGGCACATTCAGATTCAAAATACAACAAAAGATATAAATTGAAAAAGCCAAACACTGTTGATGTTTATAGCATTCTGACAGAATGTGTAATTGTGCCTCTGTAAAAGATTACTGCACCTTATCCAGTCACTATTTTGTGCTAAATTTTTTTGTGAAATAAGTTCAACATATTGAGAATATGTGGTAAATATTTTGTGCAAAAATTTGCTCTGAATTAGTCACAACAATGCTTTGAATCAAGACTGCCAGGAGCCTAAGTGCCAAATTGCTTACCATAAATTGCACAAGTGATGCTGCCAGAGAATTAGCATATGAATTGGAAAACTATCACTGTACTGAAATTGCTCACGGTGTTAGATTTAGTTCGAGCACAATATTGGTCCGTAATTTCTGAAATTTGGAGTGGACGTTCCTTATTGTATTTCGAGTTTGTGGTTAAAATTTCAAGAAAAAAGGAGAACTATACCGATTACCATAAATCATGCACATACTGCTGCCAGGATTAATTCTAGTCTTTTTTTTGCTATTCATTAATCTATTCTAGAGCCATTCCTATATCATCTTTTGAGTGCTAAACTTCCATTCTTAGCTTTAATTCTTGTTTGTCATTTCTAATTACACACCTTTGAGTTTGTCCTTTTATAATCCTTTGAATTATACTATTCAATTTAGCTTTTATTGCTTTGTATTTGTGACCTCATGGTGAATTAGTACTTTGGTGAAGCACTTGAGTTGAATTGGCCAATACATCAAGGGCAAAACTTTAAGCACTATTGGAGAATGATCCACAATGAGAAATGAAGGTCATGTGCAGAAAAGCTTATTGAACAAGCACACCAAAAAGGAGTGATACACTAGTGAGGCAAAAGAACAAACACAAGGAGTGCACAATCTAGGAATTTTAATTTTCAACAAAAACAAATTCATTGTGTATAATTTGAGTTGTATTTGTAAAACTCTTATCATTAGTGGAATAATTCAAAACGTGTAGATGGTGAAGTGTTTCTAAGGTCCTTGGTGCCAAAGAACTTCACCTTAAGATTCGACTAGTTTTAAGCATTATGTGTAGACGGTGAAGTGTTTCTAAGGTCCTTGGTGCCAAAGAACTTCACCTTAGGATTCGGCTAGCTTTAAGTTTTCCAAGCATTAGTTTTATTTCTTTTGTTTCTTTCAATTGTGCAAGCTGACTAGTTTTATTTTCATTGAGTCGCCTTTGTTTGTGACTTAGTGGTCTCATTGTAAGAACAATTGGAAAGGTACATTGGGCAAGGCTCTGGCTAAGGAAAGTCTTGGTACTTAAGTTGTCCAAGTGACGCACCTCACTTTCCTGGGAGACCCCCTAGTGTGATAGACTAGTTTGTCTTATCTTGAGAGCACTTCTTCACAAAATTTAAGATGTCTCAACATTCCTTTCACGATAGTGGCAATGAGTCTCAGGACAATACATCAGATTTTTGAAAAAAAATGTGGAAGAATTTCAAATTCTGAAAATAAACACTGATGTACAATTTGCTATTATGGCGGAAGAGTTAAAGACCTTAAAGAAGAAGGATCACCAATATAAATCGAAAACTAGTTCATAAAAAAATAATAATTATTCTTATAGTGAGGATGAAAAACCCAAGCGGAAGCAACTGATCACAATCAACCTGACCCTTATCACCACCCCAAGAAAGAAAGAAAACCTAAAGAAACTAGAGTAGATGTTCCTCATTTTCATGGTACTAATGATATAAATATATTCTTGAATTGGGAAATGAAGGTGGAACAATTGTTTGAGTGTTTTAATGTGAGTGAAGAAAGGAAAGTTCCCCTCGCTACTCTTAGTTTCCAAGGTCATGCGTTGTATTGGTGGACTGCCTTAGTAAGGGATAGACTTCTTCATCATGAACCGGGCATAGCATAATGGAATGATCTTAAGAGTGCCTTTAGAAGAAGACATATTCCTTCATACTATCATAGTGAACTCATGGACAAACTTCACAGGCTTAATAAAAAAAAACACGAGTATTGAACAGTATAGGCAGAAAATGGAATTGTATATGATGAGGGCAGGAATTAGAGAACATAAAAATGTAACTGTGGCTAGATTTTTAAGTGGATTGAGTTTAGAAATAAGTGATAAAGTAGAACTTCTACCTTATAGGGATTTCCATGACTTAGTGCAAATTTGTATAAAGGTTGAACAACAAGTTTTGAGAAAAGGCACAAGTCGAAGTTCCTACTCTAACTCTTATTCCAAGACTAACTATGAGAGGGAGGGAAAATCTTTAAGCGAAAAACCAAGAGAGAATCCCACCAAAGCCATAGTTCAAGAGAGTGGTAAGAGAGAAGAGGAGAAGAAAAAGATAGAAAGAATAAAAAGACTAGAAAAACATCTAGCTCACTTAGGTTATGAATTTAAAGGGATAGAGCTTATAGAAGAAAAATTAAATAGAATGATTCACAAGGAAGAGAGAAAAGAAAAAGAGCAGAAAGAAAGACGAGAGAGCAAAGAACAACAAAGACAAGACAAATGTTTGTCTAGAGCTGAACCAAACATTGATATAAAATCCTCTTCTTTAGAACCATTTTGTGAGAAGTTGAGTGAACATTTGTTTGGAGCTGAAATAGATGTTGACTCCTCTTCCATAGAAAAATCTTGTGAGGAGTTAGTTGAAGAGAACCATAGGGATATCAACACAAACTCCTCTTACACAGAAAAATTTAGTGAGGATATATTTGTAGAACAATCTTTGTTTGGGGCAGAGCTAGACATTGGCACAAAAACCTCACTCATAGAAAAACCTTGTGAGTTGCTTGAAATTAAACAAGAAGATCAAAATATTAGGCAAACTCATAGGGTATAAAAATATTCAAAAATTAAAAATAAAAGTATCCTACAGATCATCTATCCAGGTTTAACATCAGGTAAAGGGTACATTAACCTGGGAAGACAAGTTCTTTTCATTTGCATTTTTAAATGTTATGAGAAAATGTCATTTGTTTTACTATTTTCATGTTTTTTCAGGATGGTGTTTGATCCTGGAGGAATTCGTGAATAAATCAACAATAATAAAGTTTATGTCCGCAACACATTGTAAGACCTAAGGACAGATCCCTTTCAAGAGGGAGGGGATGATAGAGTACGCCCTAATGACATTAATCAATGAATAAAGAGGACAAAGAGCCAAAGGGAGAATTAAGCGCTTTCTAGAAGATTGGGCCCATCTCATCCTATTTGGGCTTTTAATCAGCTGCTTAGGCCCAAATACAAACATGAAGAAATCCTTATGGAGAAAATAGAGTATTAAGGAGAAGTCCTCTAATTTGTATAAATTGTTTAGAATAGTTTAAAATAATTTGGGCCTTATATTTGGGCCAAGTAGAATAAATTTAGGCCTTATATTTTTTGGGCCATGTAGTGTAAGTTTAGGCCTTGAGGTCCATAAATAATGTTGGGCTTGATCAAGGAGTCCAAGTAGCATAAGGAGCTCACTCCTTGTGTCACTTGTCACCACCTTGTGAAAGCCTTGGAGTGCAAGCTAGGTTTGGGAAGCTTGTCATAGAAGCTAGGGTTAGAAGCTTGTCTTATAAGCCAGGGTTAGAAGCTTGTCTTATAAGCTAGGGTTTCTAGACCTAGCTCTCCCATACCATACCTAGATAGCTTGTATGGGAAGCTAAGTAGCTCATCCTTTCTTCTATAAATAAGAGGTCTAGGAACCTCTCTTGTAGACTTGATTTGAGTAATGAAATGCTGCCAAATTTTCAGCATTGCCTCAAATTTCACATTGAGTTTCTTCTCCTAGAAGCTAGAAGCTCTCTCTTGAAGGTTGGCCTAACCTCCTTCAAGGCTTTCACTATCTTCTTCACCAAAATCGTATCAAACTTCCTTTGCACGCTTCCTTCCGTGGTGAATTCCTCAACATCCATTGCTTTCGCATCATGAGGAGCTCCTTCCATCCAATGTGTTCGGTGCAAATGGCTTGAACATGCTCTTCATCCATTCGAGCGTGAGCTACAAGCTAAAGCGCCAAGGAGCCTCTCCATCAAGAGTGATAGCGGCACGAGAGGGTAAAACAAATAGTGAAAGAAAGCAATGAAAAAATTAGGTTAAAAACAGTGTGCAAGGATTAAATCGGTGGATACTATAGCGGTTAGCAACTGCTATAGTAGGGAGATACAACAGTGGTTGGGAGCTCCACCGTTGTAATATCTTTCCACATAATTTCAAAAATGCCCCATGTTTTTGTTTACTATAGTTGCGTTTTAACCGTTGTTTTATCTAGTTGTAAATGTAGTTTTTCTACTAGTGCGACTAATACCAATTGATGTGGTTAGTTATAGGAATTAAAAGAAAAGAAAATATGTGGAAGGGGATCCTTATAAAAGAAAATGTCCTAGAGAGTTTATATAGATTAATAAATGCCTGCATCCAAAAAGTAGGTTTTTTTTTTACGAAACTGGTGCAAATTTAAGCGGTAAATACAAATATGGGCAGAATTTTAAAAAAGTTACATAATTGGGTAAGTCGTGCTTAGGGATACGAATTTAGGATGAAGAAGTCGTTCTAGGAAGCATGACTTCAGTTTGTAACTATTTTTTTTTTTTTGTCGCATATGAAGTCGTGTGGGCAAGGACGAGATGATTCAATTTTTTTAGTTAGAAGTCGTGCTAGGAAGCATGACTTCTTTATTAATTTTTTTACATAGTGATAAGTCGTGTTAGGAAGCATGACTTCTTCATTAAATTCTTTTTTTTTCTGCAGTTTTAAGTCGGTTGCGATTGACTTTGTTAAGGTTGGGGGAACATGTCATACTGTGATAAACGATATAATTAGTTAATTGTGATTAATAATTACAATATGCTATTTAATAAGAAATGAACTTACATCTTCATCGGATATTGATGTTTGTTGAGGGGTTATATATTAGATAGTACGTGAGATGTACCATTGCTTTTTAATGTCATGCAAATGACCGTTTCCACCAAACTACTGCCCCTGAATTTAGGTTGGTCTGTCGATCATTCCACATGGTGATCCACTTTTCATGATAGTGGGGCCAATATCTACATGTTCTTTCTCGCATGTCATGTTTATGAACATCATCTAAGTTTAACGGGTCAACATAAATAGGTTGGTGTAACCCAAATTGCCTAAACGTTTACTAGGACGACTTAAAACTACGTGAAAAAAAATTAATGAAGTCATCTTGTCCCCACCCACACAACTTCATATGCGACAAAAATAAAAACTACAAACTGAAGTCATGCTTTCTAGCACGACTTCTTCATCCTAAAGTCGTATCTTCAAACAACTTATCCAATCCTGTAATTTTTTTAAATTCTGCCCATATCTGTATTTACCGCTTAAATCTGCATCAGTTTCGTTAAAAAAACCCCAAAAACTATTTGCCATATTTGTAGCTAACTTCTAAAGAAGCTAACAACTTCTATAACAAAAGGGAAATATCTAACTTTTCAACAGCTAACAAGTACTCTTGAATTACATTACTCTCCTGCCTTCAATCATATCACTAACCAACATAAATCTTATTATTCATGAAATTGGCACAAAGTCTAAAGTTAAGTAAAAATACGTAGAAAATTATAAAGGAAGGAAATATTAGTAGTTATAATAATTGTAAAACGTATTTGACATTTTGTGCAAATATAAAACCAACTTTTAAGGCCTCAATGACCATAATCAGTATCTCAATGACTACGTACAAACCCAACTGTAATGTAACCTCAAGGCAATGTTGTAAATGTGACATGAAACTGATCAATTAGTGACAGAGAAAGAGAACTCATCTTCAGTCATAGTCCTTGAATTCAAATCCCCTTCACTGACATAATAAGAAGAATAATCATCCTCACCATCCTTCTCCTTTACCTCCTCAATCTTGGCCACTGCCTCCCTCCAATCCCACCTGTTCTCCACACTCCATTTGCAGCAGAACATCCCAATCCTCAGAAGCTTCAGCATCTCACCCTCCCCATTCCTAGTTCCCAAGATGTCCTTGTCAAACACCTCACCAGTCCACTCTTCCCTCACAACTGAATCCACCCATGTTGCCAAGTCAGCATTATTCCCTCCCTTCCCATGTCTCAGATAATTTGCTGGGAATTTCCCTGTCAGCAGCTCCAGAATGAGGATCCCCAGACACCACACATCACTTTTCACATTTGGTCTACCAAATTTGCTGACCTCTGGGGCCTTGTAGGCTGCCATGAACTTCTGAGCATGGCTCTTACTCATCACTTCCACAAGGCCATACTCAGTCAACTGTGGCTCAAATGAATGATCCAGCACCACATTAGAGGACTTGAGATGACCATGAGGTAGGCTTTTCCCAGGAAAGTTTTCATAGAGGTAGGCTAAACCCCTAGCTACCCCTTTTATGATTTTCAAACGGCTGGACCAAGTTAAAACGGAGTCATTTCTGCCTGTATGTCAATACAAAGAAATGGTATTGATGGTCAGTTTTCTTTAAATCTAAAGCTGTCCTAAATTACTATTGAGTTATGAGAAAAGCTTAACCATTACATGCCCATCTCTCAAACTGAAAAAGTCTCGCTACAGATATCATATATGATTCACCACGGCAATAGAACACTACAAAACCTAGTGCGTTTTTGCATGTCTCTAACAAAATGAATTTGGTTTTCGTTGGATAAACTAATTAACTTCTATAGAAAATAACATAAACTAAACTTCTTTTTCAAGTTACATCTATTTATTATTTTATTAATAAGTATGCGAAAACATCATTAAACAAATTTTAATTTTAATTACATTTGCGTTCATATCAATATAGCATACTTCAAATATTAGAAAAAATAAAAAAGGAGCAAGCCAAATTCCTTTGTATTCATTTTACTATTACAACAAATTTTACTTATTTTTTTTTTTTTTTGTAAATTACGGATAAAAAAGAATTTTTGTAAATTAAGATATATAAGTTGATTTTAATAAATAAAATCAATTCATTTTGTCTTTAATTTTGCTCTAAAAGAAAAAGTTTATCTAAATACAACATTAATTTAAATTATTAGAATTAATAAACACTTATAATTAATTAATTGAGTGAATAGAAGCAGAATGTACTTTTAAATATATACCATGTAGATGACTGGCCAAGCTGCCATTTTCAGCGAAGTCATAAACCAAGAACTTATCTTCTTTTCTGTAGTAGAATGCGGCAAGAGGGAGAAGATTAGGGTGTGTTAAACTTCCAAGCCTTTGTATGTGCTCACCGAACTCCAGTCTCCCAACATTTTTCATGTGCCTAAACCTCTTCACAACCACTGTTGGTCCACTCAAAATGATAGCCTTGTAAGTGGATCCGAAACTGCCACTACCTAGAACCACTGCTGAGGATCTAAGCAGCTCTTGCAAATCAAATCCTCCTCTGTCTTCCCTAACAAAGTTCAATTCGCCATCTTCACCCTTGAAATCACCTGTCAGATCAACGGAATGTGACTCCTTCAAGCCTGCACTTTTCCGGGAATTTGTCTGCTTGGCTAATATTCCGGGTTGAAAGCTTTTTCTCCTGTGGGTATGAGTAAATAGCAGTACAACTATTGAAGCAAAAGCAACCACTGCCACCACTATAATGACACTTATAAGGATTCTGTGTTTCTTTCCCTTTCTTTGAGCTGAAGCAGGGTTGGGATCAACCGATCTAGATTCGTTGCCACCAATCTGATTGCAGGAACTTAAAGGTTTTCCACATAGGCCTTCGTTGCCTGTGTTGCACATAAACATGTAATGTGAACGCATATGTAAGATAACATCCAACAATAAGAAGAAAGATAAGTAGTCTCTCATATTCAGGATAAGTATACTCACTCTCTCATATAACTTTGTTGGAGATGGCTAAATTATAATGAGGCGGAAAACCTCACCTTCACAAGTTGGTATAAAATTCACTTAAATACTATCGAAATCATTAAATTTTATTTCAACATTCATCTATGTATTATAATTTAATCATATAACCTAAATTTGGTATGACTAACTTTAAGTCTATAAAGCCTCATTTGTCGTTGTGTACATTAATCTGGGGACTGATGCTTTGACACTACATTACATTAAGTAAAATACCATTATTTGACACTAAAATAAATTATTATTTTATATAATATTTTATTAAACAATGCAAGTGATGAATAGGAGTGTCACAGTATAATTTTCCTGTTAATCACGTGAAGGATTCTCAAATGCAAAGCAGAAGGCTTCCGTCAACAGTCCGCTGTGATGTGAATTTAAATCACATAAATTTCCATAAGCATCATTCTATGCCACCTTTTATTTAGAAAATAATTGAAACTTTAATTGTTTTTTCTAAGTGTCGATCATCAAATGGGAATATTTGGGTGGGATGATACGTCGATGAGTGACAAACAATACAAAATCTTATAAAGAACAGAATTTTTCACAAATTTATGAATAAAGATATACTAACAATTAGAATATAAATATATAAATTCTTGTTTTCATTTGATGCAACTATGTATTAATTTCACGTCTACCAACTGTAATGGGCCTTGCAACAATCGTAATTTTAGACAAAAAGGTTTGTACACGGTTCTCGACACCAGACTGGATTAAATTGGTGTCATCGCGGTAAAACTATAAAAAGCCAGTTTCAAAAGAGAAATAAATGATAATTTTAACTTCTTTTTACTATAATAGTAATAATACACTGAAATGTTAGTTATTATTTTTATTATACATATAAACTTGTTATTATTAATAAATATTCCTGTACATTGTTGAAATTTAAACATGATACAAATATTATCAATTTGTGTATGTCGACAAATATTATACAAATATTAAATGTTAAGAACTTATAAATTTATGGTTTCTTTTAGATTTTAATATTATAACATTATGATATTATATATTTTTAATGTTGTTAATTATTAAAATAATGTTATTGATATCAGTCAGACATAACAAGGGCATCGACTGGTCTAATGACTGATCCAACTTTAAAAATATTGGAGTTAGAATTATAAGTTTAGCTTGAATATAGCTTAGTTGGTTGAGTTGGATGATTGAACTATTATTAATATCCTGAAATGTGTTTAATTGATATGAATAATAAAAGAGAAATTTGCGGTCACAATTTAGAGCAATGATCTTCTATTTATAAATAAACCTATAGAAATATTACATGATCCTGGACCACGAAAAATGGTAAAAGAACATAAATGAGAGTCACTAAATAACAATAAGATTTGTAGTTCAAAGTACTGAGATTATTTAGCATTTAAACTTTGTATGACTGCGATTTCAGCTGTTTTCAGTTGTTTGCAACAATAGTTGTTACCAATATTTGAGAATCTAAATTGTCTATGATTGCGACTTCAGTTGCAATCTCAAGATATTTAGGTAGTTGCAAACCTACGGCTCCAAGAATTTTTAGGTGTTTGTCATCATAATTTTGACCACATTTATTATTCCACAATATTAAAAGACAGAACTAAACTGCATATGTAATTTAAAATTGGTTAATAATGCCAGGGTTTCCAAATTACTAAAGAATTTATCTATGAATATATGCAGCAAGTGTGCCACGAATCAAATTAAACGGTCTTAGTTTCGCTAACGAGTGAGATTGAAATACGATATCAGTAGACATGGATTTTCAAAACAAATAAAATAAATTAATACGAACTGAAAACTCTGCGTGTTGGTGAAAGGACTGAAATACTTGTAATTTACCTGCAAATGAACTTGGATACTTGTTGCTTAAGCTTTCTGGTATTGGACCCTCTAATTGGTTATAAGACAAATTAAACACTCTGAAATCCTGCTGTTGAAATTCTGGTATGTTTCCTCCAAAACCATTCCCGCGTAAGTCCAAATCCAAGAGTCTTGGCAAGTTAGCAAGTGACTTTGGAATGCGACCAGTGAATTCATTTTCTGCCAAGAATACCCTTTTCAGTTTTCTCATGCCCTCAAAAGCATCATCCGGAATCCCACCAGAAAACTTGTTATTGGACAGAAACAGTGCCCTTAACCTCACAAGTGTTTTGAACTCAGGCATTGGACCCTCAAATGTATTGTTAATGACACTAAAGCTTACCAAAGTTGGCAATTCAAATAAGGTTTCTAGATCAATCATTCCACCCAGTCCCATATGCTCCAGTCTCAAGCCATAAAATGTTTGGTTTGCGCGGCATAACAAGCCAGTCCAGCTACATAAACTAGACTCGTTCCCCCAGTTGGTTAAAGCTTTGCCATTTGACAAGGAACCTTTGAACCTCATCAAAATTTGAGCATTTGTTTCTCCCAACGATGGCTCAAAACAAATTGCCAACAGAAAGAGCATAACAAGGCAATCATATGGTTTTTTATGAGCCATAATTAGTTGATCAAATCAAACAAGATCAAAAGAGGGTTATTGGTTGAACAGAAAGGAAATAGAGGGAGCAAGACAAATAACGATAGAACTACTCGAATTTGAGAGAAGTGCGCATATTAAGATTCAATGTCTAAGGGGTGGCATTGACAAAGTCCTACATGAAAAGAATAATAATTAGGCCGGCCATGTACGAGTAATGAATTGGATTTGGACCTCGTTTTCGATGGTTCTTTTGTTTAATAGCATATTCGTGGGGTTAGTTGAAAGCTGTTTTTCCTTGTTACTGAGGAACAAGGTGTCGTATACTGCATTGGATTTACTTAATTCGTAACATTTTTTTATAACTTGTTTTTGTCTTGTGTGTGGTTTGTTATACGCTGATGTTACGTTGGTCGTAGTTACTATGTGCCATGTGTTTTCTGTTTTGGATCATGTATGCACATAGATTGATAAGAACGAAGAACTTTAAAAATTAGGGATGGGAAAAAAATCCAAATTTTTAAATTTAATCTATAATTATTATAACATTCTTTTTTTATCATAAAATTAAATCTTTCTAAACTTTGAATCTGCTTATTTCTTTATTTTAATTGTTAATAATTGATTAATTGAATATGAAAATAGAAAGTTACACTAATTCATCTTATTTTGCTTAAAATGTAAAAAAAAAAACGTTTAATTTAGAAAAAATGGATTGAGGTTTATGATGGATAGATGAGAAGTTGATGCGACAAAGCCACATCCAACAGTGTTATTGGAGTTGAGTCAAGAATAAGTTGAACCTTAGGCTCTTATAGGGAGAGCTGAGCTCGGTGTCATTGAAGTTGGGTCGGACGTGTTATGAGTTTCCTATTTAATAAGTACTTGTGTTAGGTTTAAACACAGATAGTAAACCCTAAATATGAGTTTGCAAAATAGTTTTCACATTCCTTTTTCCAACACTGCTCACCGAGTAAACCCTAAATATTTTTGTATAGTCAACTATGAACTTCAACTAGTTGCTATTGCTTCTAGATTTTCTTGCAGTTTAGCTTGCATGCAGTACTGTTAGGATTAATAGGCTTCACTTTTGACATTGAATTGTATGTATACATTATTTTCATATGTAGCTGAAAGAAGCAGAGTGAAGGTTGTCACGCGTGAGTGTGTCGAATTGGAATTTTAGAAGACCTTGAAAGTGCGTTTCAAAATTCGATTTGGGCAAGGGAGAAGAACGAAAGGGAAATGGTTCCGTTTCTGTTGGGGAAGAATGAATAAACGAAAGAATGAAAGACATAAACAAAGATGGTAAATAAATTAATATTTAATCAATAATTAATTATTGTTGTTGAGATAGGTTGTTACAGAATTTAAGAAATTGATGGTTAAGGGAAAGGAATTTAGCAAACATTGAATTGACTGAAATTCTATATTAAATCTATATTCCCTTGTCAAATATTCCCATTCTGTACTCATTATGATCAATTCTTAATGAAATTTTGTATCTTATTTGATATGTAGTGCTATTTAGAACTATCTATCTGCTTCGAAGCCCCTGTTTATTGCCAATTATTTGCTTTGGAAGTAGCTGTTTATTGGCAATAAGTTATTAATTTGTTTTATTTGATAGGAATTGGAAAAAAAGTTCTGGGAAGCGAACCTCAATCCTTTGTGTGAGGAATGTAGTTGTCGAGTATTTTTGAGTATTTGAGTTCAGCTACTAGTGTGGTACTTGCTGTTTTATGTCAAAGTAATTATAGGTTCCTGAGAAATATGATAGCATATTTAGCCTTAGTTAAAAATAGACTACACTGGTGATATGTTTTCTTGCCAATGTTTATGAAGATTTGACCAATGTGGAGGCCTTATTTTCATAATACCAAACGTCTTATCTTTGAGTTAGTAATTATAGAGATAAAAGAACTCTTGAAGCCAGAGATGGGCTCCATAGGTTACTGGATGAAGTCAGTTTGCTTACTTCATCATTTATCTGCAATCTGATATTTTCCCATGAGGATGCATGGTAAATGCAATATCATCCTTCTTCTGAGTAGTCCAAATTTCAAACATGCATGATTAGCTTTTCGACTTAAAATGAAACAATGGCATTGCAATCATCTTGATATGCATATTCATTGTAGCATTGCATTTAGTGATGTTACATTAATGTTAAACAACTGATAGAATGAGTTTACGTTCATTCTGGCAGGCTCAGCATGATCTTAAACAGTACTTAATCCCTATACATTGTTCATTTAAGCCATGGGCCAGAACCCACCAAAAGCATACGAAAATTATCTTAATTCAAAATTGAGTTCAATAAGCCAATCTCAATATAGGTCCAAAAGAGAGTCTGACTTCTAAGATTTACATTCTTCTTTACAAGTTGTTGAGGACAACGTGGCATGAACTTCTAGGTTATTCATTCGGTTCTTTCCGGAGCCCATGTTTTAATGGATTATTTAAACAATAATCCTTTACATGATCTTCTTTTTCCTTCACTGCGGCAGCATATATCCACAATGCTGGTAGATTTTGTGCAGCCTCTGGATGATGTTGTGTCGTGTAAAACAAGTTGTAGATTCAGCAGCATTATTAAAACTAGTTGCACATTTCCTGCTTAATTCATAGATATTGGCATTAGTTGATATAATATTTATAGCTATATTTGTATTTATCAAGCCTGCTTCCGATTTGATTTAGCAATCTGCTAAGATGACGCCGCTTGTGTCTATTTTTCCACGTATAAAATCCCATGCATTGTTTCAGAATCTTAAATTTATTATTTAAAAAATTTGGCCTTCATTTAAGATGTTCTGAATATTGTTCAGGGTTGCTGCTTCACAAAAAAAAAATGAGTTGCAGCATAATGTCCCACCATTATAGTCTTCACACATCCCTTTGTTATTATGTTATGCTTATTTCATGGTATTTAATATTTATCATAACTATTTTTGATAGGTTAGTAGCATTATATTTGTAGACTTGCCGATTTTCACTGGATTCACTTATTAACACTTTTCTTGCATTCTTCAAGCATGCTTATTCCACTAGTATCAATGTTTGCAACAGGTGCCAATAAAAATCACAATGCAAGTTAGATTACTAATCTTGTTAATCACATTCTCAATTTTACTTCATTTCTTTAATCAATAACTCACCAGTCATATTCATTATAACATACTGTAAACTGGTTTTGCCCTGAAGCTTTTATGCTATCTTCCTCTTCATCTATCCACCTTGTGATCCTAAGAATAAAATTTTGGTGAATTTATAGTTTCATCGAAGGAAGTATTTTATGCATTCAAATAGGAACAGAATCACTAGTGGCTTACCTTTCACTTAAATAGCTTGCATTGGCAAAGTAAATGGGAGCATCAATTTCTAGAATTAGAATTCCAGGAACATGATTTGCATTTGGATATTTTTCCACATTTCTGTATACTGCAGAATTTGGAATGTTGCCTAAGAGAAAAGTTCTTGGCCTTGCAATAAATAGAAGTACTCGAAGTAGAGATACAGCAACCTGAATATTCACAGAAAACACATTAACTTCCTTGGCCCTTATTTCATAACTCAGTAATGGTTAAGAAAAACCTTCTTAAGCATTTATAAGAAAAGAAAAAAATAAATTAAATAATAAAGAAGATAAATTTAACAAATTTCATGTTAGGAGTTAGATGATACATACTGCTATGACTAGGCCAATTTCAACACTGCCAAAGACTACAACATACACTACAGGATTTATTATTTTAGTAACATTTTTATACTTGCATTTATTTAAAATGTTACAATATATCATATTATTATCTTTTAGTAACATTTTTATACTTACATTCATAAAAATGTAACAATATATCAAATTATTCTCTTTAGTAACATTTTTATACTTACATTTATTAAATGTTACAGTATATAAAATAATTTTATTACCATATATTAAATTATTATCTAATTATCTTTAGTAACATTTTTATACTTATATTTACTAAACGTTACAATATATCATTTTAATTATCATAGTAACGTTTTTTATACAGAGATCTATAATTTCAAATTTAATTTTGTACAACATTAGAATCAACAGCCACTGAAATGCACGTCTTCCGTCGTTCTCTCCTCCTCAGCTTGGCTTCAGATTTCTGGTTCTCCTCTCCTCCTCAGCTTTCCTTCTGATTTCTTCTTGTTCACACATTCTCATCTTCACAGCTCCCAGATCAAGAATACTCTCAATCCTCACGGTCTCGTTTTCACTATCACCTTCAAGGTCTCAGTTTTCACTCTCAGTCTCACTCTCACTCAACAAACAGAGGTAGATGTTTTTCCTCATTTTTTGTGTATGCTTTATGTTTCATGATTGCAATTGATATTATTATTGACGACGATTATCATAGACTTGAATCATATACCTCAATTTCTTCTTAGTTAGGGTTTTGTAGCTCTGTTTCTTGCAAATTTGGTAGGAGCTGATCAAATTGTTTATTAGGTAGATTTTGTTTTTGCTCTGATTTAATTAGGGTTTCATTTTCATTTTAGCCTAGATTTTGTATGGTTTTTTATTTGTGTATTTTTCATTTTCGTTTTCATAATCAGTCACACTCTTAATCTCATTTTTACTCTTTTGCAACCTATTCTCATTTTTTTCTTGTTTTCCACTGAATTTATTTCCAAATGGTTAATTAGGTTTATTCTCATTCATTTTAAAATAGGGCTCATTTTGGTAGGAGGGGAAATGATTTAGTTGTAATGTAGTGGAGTGGTGCTTCTTTCCACTTTTGATGAATTTGGTGAATCGTTGTATGTTCCATAATTGGTGTTGTATATATCTGCAACAAGCTTTGGTTGGCGAGGCTTCAGGTGAAGAGCAACTTTTTTCTTCTGAAAATATCTCGATGAGGGATAGCATTGGCTGTGAGCTCAATACCTATCTTGAAAAGATTAAGGTTTGTAGTTTCCTGTTTTAAGTGTTAGTCGTTGTCCTTTCTTAGACTCTTTCTTGAACCAGGCTTTTTATACTTTCTATTTAGTTCATTAATTTTACTATTGATGACATTAGTGTAGTTTGATGCTACGGATTGTTTACAAATAAGTGTTTTATGTAGGTGTTTTCGTCTTTTCTCTTAATAACTGATTTTGAATTCTATTTTCTTGTTGTGTCATGGTGATTTGATCTAATATGACTGATTTATATTTTAAGTGATTTACCTGATCATTTATTTTATTGCGATGCCTAGACTTTTATAAATTCATTTAATAAATTATGTCACCAATAGCATTTGGATGTTTCATTCTGCTCTCTTTGCCGAATCTCTCTTTCTATTACGCCAAATCTAGTGTACCCATAGGAAGTAATAATGTTTATTTTGGGGATGGAAAGGAACATTGCAGACAAGGTTGCAACTGTGGGGTATTATGCGGTTGTTCCTGATTTTTTCTTTGGTGATCACTGAAAGTATGTTGTCTAGTCTTTGCTTTTCCCATAATTCTATTTGATTGATTATGGGAATAGAATGTTTGATATTTTTTGTTGTAGGAGTTCCAGCACATGGGATGGAAAAATCAACGATTTTCTTTAGGCATTATGCAGTGTAATAACTTAAGTGTGGTAGCTGTCAATTTCGTAAGTTTCTGGTAGTTGTCATGTTTGGAGTAAGAGTACACTGTAGTGTGGATTTTATATTAATTGATTTGGGAAAATTCATTTGGTGATTGTTTGTGCTGCTGTTAGGTGGTTATATCATTTCCATCTATATCATATATGACAATTGAAGGGTCTTAGTTTTTTTTTTTTTTTTTTGTATAGACAAGGATTGCTGGAAATAAAACAAGAAACCAAGAGCATAGTCTTTGACTAGTTTATAATTTTCTGCAACCTAATTCATATGACACAGCTAAAAACAAATTGTGCCCTTTTATGTGATTTAGAACAGTGGCCTGCTATGAGCATTTTTATGTATTTTTTTTTATAGACAGTGATGTTTTAATTAGAGAAGCTTGTGAGTGATGCAATTTTATAACCACGATTTGAGTTTAAAAACATTGATTAATTGGATCAGCTTTGAGTCTGTTAATCTACACACTCATTGGTCTAGTCTTGTGCAACTTTATGTTTTTTGAAAACAATATTTTGGGCTAATGTAGTTTATATTGAGGGGTGAGGACATATTGAGGGCTAATGTAGTACAAATTGTTAATTAAGTGCTATAGTGTACATTATTATTACTATTAACTTAATAATCTATTGTATAAGAGATGTTTCCTACTGTTGGGGACGCTTATATGCTAAGATTTGAAGAAAAGGTTGTTTGTCTTTATCGTCTTGCAGCGAGCGTAAACAAAAAGAACATGTTTGCTCAATCCAAGGAGAAAATTAAATTGTTGATTGTAGTTGATGGAGGATAATGGCATGTTAGCAACACAATATAAAATAATAAAATAATAATAATAATAATAATAATAATAATAATAATAATAATAATAATTAAAGAACAACAAATAATTCTTAAAAACCCATAGTTCTTAAATAGTAATATTTAATATCTGGTTGAAAATGCATTACATACATGTCAACCAAATTAAACTTACTAAAAATATAGGATAAAATTTTAGATATATTTTCATTAGAAATTGGTAGCATTTGAAACTTAGAAGAATGAAGTTAACAAGATTTTAGATATTATCCACTAATGTAGGAATTAATTATGTATTTAAACTTTTTCTTAGAAAAAATGGAGTTTTGAACTTAGTCGAGAAGGTTGTGAACATGAATCAAAATAGCATTCGTGACTTCCCCATAATATCTTGTGTAGGTCCCACGAATTTAGAAAACCCTAAAACTCAGTCCATAATAGTCGTTGAAGAAAGAGGAACCATGAAATCCAGTGAAGCAACAACCTCATACATAACATATGCATTTTGGGGTTTTGATTATTGAAAGCATGTTGTCTGCTCTTCGCTTTTCAGAACAAGTTGGATGAACTTTTTATGTTGATGAAATTTGGATAAACCTATTCTTCATAAACATTATCTTATGCTTTTTGCAGAAGTGTTGCTCCTCCTATCCCTAACTGGTCCTAAGTTATCATTTTTTGATTGCTAATGGCATACCATTAGATTATAAATTAGTCTCTAGCTTAATTAGATACCAATTTAGAATCTAATGGCATAGGTCACTAAAACCTTGGTAGTTAATGTTAGATACCAATTATTTGACTTAATTGGTCATTAAATTCAATCATTACTTCTATTTTGTAGTTATTTAGCAACCAAAATTTAATTTGGTGACTATTTTGGTCACAATTAGCAACCATTTCATTTGGTAGCTAATTATTGGTCTCTAAATAACTTTTTTCTTGCAGTGTTTGTCACGTAAGACAATATCCATATTTTTGTCTTTTGCATGATATTTTAAATTTTGTGAGCTTATTCAATTTTGTTATTTTTTCAGAGAACATCAAGAATTTCTCTCTAATAATGCTTAAAAAGGTTCAAGAAGAAATTGGAATATGGCAAATGATCAATGTCTTACATTTCACAAATGGTTTGAAAATCATGTTAAAAATGTGATTGTCAGTGAAGAGGTTAAATGGTTGGCTAAAGGACCTAATAATGTTGCTAGAAGATTTTCAGCTTATGTGATAAATGGGTACAAGTTTATCATTGAGGGGTGTGAGACAAACACAAAACTTTAGAGTAATGATTACTTCATCTACTATTTGGTTTAAAAACAAAGAAGATGAAATCCTGAAGTAGAAAATGTTACCTATTATGCAGTTTTGAAAGATATAATAGAGTTAGATTATTATGGACACTCTAAGTTTGTGTTGTTTAAATGTGATTGGTTTCAAAGTAAACAATATCATTTTGGGTTAACACTTGTAAATTTTGCAAAGTTAATTTACAAAAGTGACCCTTTTGTATTTGCAACTCAAGTAAAGCAAGTATATTACACGCAAGACCCAATTGATAATTGGCAAGTTGTCACCAAAACAACACCTAGAGATTTGTTTGATGTACATGAAGATTTAGACAATGATGATATGGAAAAATACTTGGAAGATAAAGTGAAAAGTTCATTTTTTCACCAATCTATGATTGATGAAGATGAAGATGAGAATGTTAGTTGGTTTAGGGATAATGTACTTGGAACACCAATTGATATAAGTGCAATAGATAATCATTGAACAACAATTGAAGCACTTAGTGTGCCTCACCACACAGGTACACCACTAATACTATTCTACTACATTTGTTTCTATTGTTTCTACTATATTGAAATTTGATTAGAAAATAAAGTAGAACTTTTGTTTCTTTTGTTATTGATATGAGATGTTCATTTACGGTTGTTAGATATTTTTTTTCATATTTATGATTTTCATTACACTTTTAGCAATATCACTAATGAATGTATCTTAAATTTTTATGATTGAAACCTTGGTCATTGATTTGGAATTTGAATCCTGAAAAGTGACTGAGAAAAAAAAACAGTGACTACACAAACTTAGCTTAGGAAAGATATGTGTTGAGATAACTTATTTGCTCTCTCTCTCTCTCTCACTCTCTCACTCTCTCTCTCTCTCTCTCTCTCTCTCTCTCTCTCTCTCTCTCTCTCTCTCTCTCTCTATATATATATATATATATATATATATATATATATATATATATATGTTTTATTGTGGGAAATTATGTATTTATTTCCTTTTAATATTTTAAATTGCACTTGGTTTCTTTTTCCGGAACTACTGTGTCTTTTTGTGTTGCCTATCCTTGACTGCTGAATTTGTAAACAGAACACCCCATTTATCTTGGTTGTTTTAATAAGGAAGCCTTTCTTATTTTTGTTTATCTTAATTTGACAGCAAATATAGCAATTATGCTGGTTTTTGTTCATGTTTTAATAAGATCTCATAAAGAGGAGTTGGGGTCCAGTAATCACTGGCTCATGTTTGTGATAGTACATTTATAGTTTGATTTCATAGATAACCAGACTTCTGGAATAGTGATTATCAAGGGCTAAATTCAGTAATTACAAGAGAATAAATGATACGTTTATCAAAAAATCGAGTTTCATTTGGAGAATCATCTCTAATGATCTCTATTCATACAGAGTGAACACAACAAACTTAGTTTATTGTTTATAGTGCAGATATCAGAAGTTGTAAATAGTATGAAAGACTTGATAAATTATAGTAGGGAAACTCGGACTGGACCTATGGGTAAGTCAATAATTTACATCTTTATTTCTCATTTTAAGTCTGAACATGAGCGTATCTGTAAATGATACTTTATTGAAAAGAGAATTATGTTCCTTATACTTTTGTAATTTTGGTTTTACCATTTCTATTGCTGCTAGAGATTCAAGTTGTAAATGTGTAGTTGTACTTGAAAAGCCTACTAACAATAGATTTTTATGTTATTAGATTTTTCATATAATATTTCCCTACTGAACCATCTCAAGTATACATTTATATTTGATGACATATATACATTGCGCAATTAACATTATTATTATTATTATTGTTAAAGCAGGAGACACATGGTCCATAAAGAGATAAGTTTTCTTACTATTTACTTTTATGTGTTATTGAGTTGATTTAAATTGATTTTATAGCATTATGTGCTTTAATGCTCATATTTGTTCATAATGGAAATTATTCAAATTATTATGAAATACTTAAATGTGATTAATTGATTTTATATCATATTGTGCTTTAACGTTCAATTTTTTTCATAATGGAAATTATTCAAATTATTGATGAGTATCTCAAATATAATTTCTCTATGTTATTTTAAATTAATTATTTCTGAAACAGAATTATCAAGTTTAATGCAATTTAAAATATTAGAGAAATATTTCAAGTTTGAGCTCCATACATCAAAAAGTCAAGATTGCTCTATTCAAGCATCCCAATGACTAGTTTCTAAAAGGCTACATATAGAAGAGCAATTTCAAGTTGAAGAATAAGAAGCAAAAAGAGAAATACATCGTACAATACATTGAAGAAATATAGAGTATCTACTACTGACTGTTTATTGTCAATCTGCTATTGAGAGCATCTAGTTTTGGGTTGTGTGAAAACCATTGTGTAATTCTTCACCATTGTGAAGTAAACCCTTGTGAGGTTTCATTGTTCTCTCTTTTGAGAGTGTGTATTTCAATCTTCAGTGGTCTTGATCTCAAGGGGAGATTGAGACTGGTATAACCTAGAGAGGTTTGTGTACTCGTGATAACCTGGAGAGGTTTGTGTACTCGTGATAACCTGGAGAGGTTTGTGTACTTGTTGTAACCTGGAGAGGTTTGTGTACTCGTTATAACTATTTGCTTTAAGTGGAACCTCTTGAACAGTTTGTTTAAGGGAGAACTGGACGTGGCCCAAGAGATTGGGGTGAACCAGTATAAAACTGTTTTATCTGTGCTTATATATTTTTCCTTGGTTGGTGGTTTCTATTTATAGCGAATTGAGTTCAGGCTCCATTCAACCCCCCTTCTGGAGCCAATTGTTCCTACATAACCAATATCGAGAGTCCACTCTCTCTAACAACTTCGTAAATGATAAAACATTTAATTAATTAATTTAATTAACAAATAACAATTAAAGCAATTAACAAACACACTCTACCAAAGATGGAAGTAGATGTGGGGTTCAATAATGAAAAAGTTGAGATTTTCCTGACAGTGCATTTTTTTTAACATACAGAGAACTTTTTGAAGACATATCAAAAGTTTTAGAGTTGGAATGAGATTTCCAAAGATTTAAAGAACAATGCAATCTATGTAACATGCACAAATTTTTTTGAATAGAGTTCAAAAGTTTTAATCAGATTTCCACATATAAAAATTAGAGTTTTATAGTTTTTAAATTTATAAAAAATAACAATTTAAAGTTCAAATGTTACTTTAGATCCCCTAAAAATTTGAATGCTTATGGAAATCGACGAACAGTGGCGACTCAAGACTCTATTTAAATAGTAATGTGTTCATGATTATAACTTAGTACTAAGATTTCTATGTAAAATAGATAAGCCGTCTTATTTCATGTTTCTCCCCATTAGACAATTTTTGGATGTAATATGATGCAGAAAAGAAAAGTGTCTTGAGTATTTATCCTTTAGAAAATATATGTTTATCCTAATAGGCTTTTTTTATTGATAAGTCTTTCAATTTCGTATAAATATATATTTTGAATAGTAAAATTATTTTGTCTTGCAATTTCATTCCGTTATCATGAGTTCAAGAATCGGAATTATTATCTTCGTTGACTACTATTTTATTATTTTCTTCACTTATATCTATATTGTTATATTTTGCATTCAAAGAAGACTCACTTGTAATTTCTAATTCATTTTTTTTTTATTTTTATAAATTTATCCATAGCCCCTTTTTGTGATTCAACAAAAAGTTCAACTTTTTTTTTAAAAGTTTTGAATAACCTGATTCATATCTTCTAGTTGACGTATTTATATATTTTTATATATATATAACACTAAATATAACTTATAAGTATATAAAACGAGACTAAGTTAAAAAGATAAAACTTGAATGTCAAACAATAAACTTGATCATAATATCATGTCTTGAAGTCTCAAGTCTCCTACTATCTTTCGGTTTGTCCTTTGGTAAGTCTTTAAATTTAATTTATATATCTTAAATTTCTAATGTTCTTCCTTGAATCTTCATAAATTATTTTAAAATTAATTAAAAAATAATGAAAAATAAAAGAATTTTGAGATTAATTCATATGATATTATTTTTACCTGACATTGATGAACTCAAAAAGAGAAAAAGGAAACATAAACTCTAAAAGCAAACATAAACTCTAACTCTTCAATCTACCGCTCCAAGTCTCTAAAAAGAGACACACACATAAATGCACACAATATAGAATGATAAAACAATTTTGGAATTGGAAAATGGCCTAATGACAATCAAACACTAAAATTTAAACAATATTATGGAAGAACCAATGAAAGAGTCAAAGAAAGGAAGGAGATAAGTGGAAGAGTCAAATGAAATAAAAGAAAGAGATAAGTCAAAGAGTCAGAAAATGAAAAGATATATAAAGAAATGATGTCAATCTGATCCAATAATATAAAGTGATAGAAAATTAAAAAGTTTTATTAGGAAGGATTCCTTGATTGTTCAATTTTTGTTTAAAGAAAGATTAATTTATTAGAACAAAGTTTCAAAAATATTATTCATTAAATAATGTTTATAGTACTAATATCAATTTAAAGTCAAGTCATTAAAGAATATTTATAATACCCATATAAATTTAAAGTCAGATGAGATATTTTAAATTGTTAATTTAAAATTATTTTTTAGTGTAGTTTTAAAATTAAATATTTTTTTTAATTTTATAATAATGTATTAGTATTAAATATTTTTTAGGCCTTTAGGGCCTTAAGACCTAAAGCAGTTGCTTTACCTGCTTGGACCTTGAGCCAACCCTATCGACGAAGCAAAGTGCATCCGAAGCTGAAGATCTTTGTCTGAAGGAAGGGAAATAGCGAGTGAGGGACAGAATGATAGAGAAATACACATATTAAAAGGTATTTTGGATGTAAAACTTAAAATTTAAGAACTTTAAGCCAACTATAGAAAGTTGAAATCTTAATTTTGTTGACTTGTAATCTGTCTATAATGTTAAAGAATTAAAAAATTGAAGTAGTTTTTTGACCTGTTATGGTGAGTTCTCTTACTTACAACTTTTTGATGAACAACCGTGATTACAACTTCAATACTGCAAATCAAATAATACAAAACAAATTACCAAGTGTTAATGATATTAGTTAACTTTTTTGACAATTTAAGCAAACCATTCGTTGATGAAATAAAGCAAGCATTTTTTGTACCTCAAATCTGACCTATTCTTTGGTGAACCATGTCTTTAATCATTGTGAATCTGACCTCTTTTGTCTTCCTCTAATGGCTCGTACCAAATCCAATGTTACTTCATTTTTGGTATGTTTTGGTCAGTAGTCCAGGCAAACAAAAATATTAAGAACGACTTAAGAACCATTAAAGTTTGCAACTTTGGATGTTACCTCTATATGGTGACTACAGCTAACACAATGCAATTTGAAGGCATATAGACTAACAGACGCGAGAACTACAAGAGGTGATAGATCTTTAGAGAAGGAGAGACTCAAGAGTTGACAATTGAGAGTGAGCAACGGTTGAAAAGGGAAAATAGAGAGTGAGAAAATATTGAAGAGTCAACGTAGAGACACGAGAGAAGCTTCACAGAGAAAGAAGGAAGGCGAGAGCGAGAGAGCAGAGACAAAATGCAAGAGGTGAAGGGGTTAGGGTTTAGAAGTTTGAATATGTGAATGAGAGAGAATGTGAGAGCTGAGGGGGTTAGTGTTTCAGAAGTTTGAAAATATGAATAAGAGAGAATGTGAGAGATGAGAAAGCGGTGTGTGTGTGTGTGTAGAATTTTTTGGGATACGTCACACGCGCACAGTGAACCACGTTGAGTGAGTAAATACAGGACACATGTCTTGTTTTCTGTTTATGGTAAAATTTTATTGAGTTTTTTTTTTATGAGGGAGACACGTGGAAAAAGTTTCCGTTTGTGCTCCCTTCAATTGTTACAATTATAGAATACATAAGAAGGTAAAACACTAAATACAACAACAAACAGAGAGATGTGTTAAACAAAGCAATAAAAGGAAGAGAGAAATTATTTTTTAAGAGGGTGATTGGATTTGCTACATTTAAGAAAAGATAAGTTTGCTCAACAAAGAAAGTCAAAACTCAACACTCCAGGCTATGGATCATTCCAAGTTCTCAAATGGACTAATAATAATGCATATTAGTTAGATTTGTTTTCGGGAATATGAGGTACATGCTACTTTCAATGTTATTGACTTTATTCCTTTTACAAGTAGCACAGATGATGAAATAGATCTGCGGATAAATCCTCTTCAAGAGGGAGGGGATGATGGAAGAAGCCTTAGGAAGGGTCCAACTATAAGAGCCATGGTTAAACGCATACATGATGAATGGGATTCAGATGCACATATCAGACCGAAAATACTATCAAACTGGACCAACTCTTACATGTAGAAATGTACATTAGATAATTTTCTTTTGTAACCTTTTTCAATACTTGTAAAAATGTCACCTAGGGTTAGGAAAAATAAATGCAAGGTGTCCTAGGGTTAGGATTAAGGTTGGCGTGCCTCACACACTTCTTGCCACATGTTCGGTTATGATTGGTGCACTTGAGCTTATTGAACATGCCTATTATTGTCCACATGGAAGCAACTTATTGGAGCACTCATGAAGCTTGTTTAGGAGGCTAGGGTTAAGGTAAAATACAACAACTAGGGTTAGGGTTGAAGCTTGGGCTGTAAGCTTCCTAAATCTATAAATAGACATGCTAGTGTTCTATTGTTGACTTTTCCCAGCACATTTTGTTCTTAAGCTTCATGTTTGTTAGCTTCTCTTAGAAAGCTATCTAAGATATTCCATACGAAGTTGGACCAACCTTGTTCCACCAATTCACTCTACATCACTCATCAACGTTGTTGCATCTTCCATTTATTTCCGTTGAAATCACCCATCAACTTCACTGTTGTTGCATGCTTGATTTTGTCCAACCACTAGAACACAATTTTCATCATCATTTGGAATGCATTTCACTGCACACAAGGACTCCATCAAGTTTAACCCTATCAATTACATTCCATATCATCTCCATCCCCTTTATCCACATTTCATGACGATAACATATGACAAGTCCAAATTTCGGTGATTTAGAAGATGCAGTGATCGATTGGAGTAGTTCGATTAAATAATCGCTTAAGCCTATATTCTTTATTATTAATGTAATTTTCGTATTTGATTTCTTATAATTTAAAACTCTATAAAGTTCTTACAAAAAGAAAACTCAATTTTCTTTCAAAATCCATATACGTTCAACTTCTTACAAAATGATGATATTTATAAACTTATAGGGCAACTAGAATAATCTATTAAGACCCACTTAGAATATATACATATCCACTGGAACTTATTTTCTATTAGAATCAACTCACCACTACCCCACTTTTTATCATTGTGGTTTAGAAAGTTTAAGAACATTGAAAAAAAATTGATCTAGACCATCTTAAAAGATATGAAATTTTAATCCTTAAACACTAAATTTTGAGATTAAAACCATATTTTATTAAATTTGAGAGATTACAATAAGATTAAAAACGTAAAAATCAACATTTATATTTGTTTTTAAAATGTGTCTATAATTCGCTAATCGAATTCTAATATCGATTTTAATGTTATTTGTAATGTTAATTCAACTATATTTTTTGTTAAAGGTTCAGAATAAATATAATATTAAAATAAAATGCCATATTTCTAAATTAAATTAGAACTTTATGAACGACTTTCACACAAAAATACTAGTTCAAGGTAAGGTGTACGGAGACGTGGCTAATTACAAGCAGTACTAGATTATGCAATAATAATTGTTGCATAAAGCACAAGGATAATAAAAATAAAATATTAATTCTGATTTTTGTATTACTTGAAATTATAAGTTTTAAGGTCTAAGCTGTTAATTAATTATAACAAACTACTTAATTTTAAACTGCATAATTGCACTCTTTACTCCAGTTGCAATGTATACAATAGACAAGATAAATGTAATCAAAACTCAAAAAGGGTCTATTCAGGTCCAAGTCCATTTGGGCATCAGTCACATAATCAATTTCTTTGCAGAAAACCCCAAAATATTTCCATCATTGCAATAGAGAAATATTCACAAAATAGATTGTAACAAGAAAAATTAAGATGTAAGGCACTTACATTCCGTCAAAACAAAAATTACTCAGAAATTTATCACAGATGACACTCCCTAGCAGAAAGAAGAATCTCGTGTTGATTTCCAGCAAACCATAATATATTTCAAGCATCTGCACCTCAACAGGGAATCAGCAAACACGTCCTATATATATATTGCAACTTTTCAAATGGAAACAACCCAAGCTGCAATGCCACTTTTAAAACTTCCAGTGGCAACAAAAACCGAGACGATCGATGCTCAACAGTCTTAGCACAAGTAACAACAAACTTTGTCTCTACTTTAGTCGACGAACCGACCAATTTTGTTCTTCTCACTGTTCTCTTGCTGTGAACTCTATCTCCTAGCTTACATGGCTGCTCATGATTAACTACCTGATGTAAATGAAGCAAAGATATCATGCTAATTGCGACCAAAGCAGCATTTCCCACTATTCCACCCATATGATCCAATCCAATAGATCTCTTCACAAAATTGAAACTCGAGACAAAAATATTCATAAGAATATTAGATCTCTTAACTTTCACAGTCGGCAATATTCTCAGTCGAACGGTTTGGTTGTCGATAAAGAAGAATATCAGGAGCGACAAGGCAGCCTGCATCATGCACATTGCCAATAAAAGCAAGAACTTCTTCAATGACTTTATACCTTTTACCACGATGTTCTGTCAGCCTCATTGCAAGAACAATTTTGCTCATTTCTAAGCGTGCAATTGCAGCGTCTCTCTCAACACGCTGCTGGGTTTGAATTGTCTACAGATAGAATGAAGTTCCAAATTAGAGACTCCCTTGAAAATATCATGCAACATAAGGTCCAAATAAAAAGATTATGCCTATTGCATGTTTGTATACATTTTATGTTTTGTTGGAAGGACATCGATTAAGCATAATATATATATATATATATATATATATATATAAATATATAAATAAATAAATAAAGAGTGGGATGTAAATCTCATTATACAAATCAATTTTGTAAGATTGAGTTAAAAATAAATAAATATATTAAGATGTTCATTAACTTTCTTTTCTTAAAAAATAAGAAAATTGTATAATGTGCAAAGACTATCTGGCAAGATTTTGGTGAGAAAATTGATCACTTTGGCCTACTAGTTTTGTTAAGATTTTGGAAAATCTGATAAGAATGATGTAATAAAAAAAGGCCTAGCATAAAACACTCCCAACATACAAGCATGACATGTCTTTAACTAGTTTAGTAATGAACCCTAATAAGTATTAGTCAAGATGTGATGGGTACCTGCAGCGGAAACAATACAATGGACTACCAACCAAATAATATGGAATCTCCCTGAATGCAGTCAATCAACCAAATAATATCCAATACGCAATTAAAAATAGCAGAGAAAACAACACCAATATTTAACGTGGGAAAAACCTCTCAAAAGAGATTAAAAAACCCACAGAACGGTAAATGCTCCACTAATACCAAATCAACAGATACAATAAGTCTTTCTAAACTTAATCATAGAGCATATCAATAAACTCTTCCTAATCTTCAAGTGGTCACCAACAATGGCCCAAATCAACAATTAG
>Ga0209700_100443_pt1 | contig 76604 bp, 24 predicted proteins | sample SiratroredBW_FD_187528 | JGI IMG/M metagenome (GOLD analysis project Ga0209700, IMG submission 187528) | Root nodule microbial communities of legume samples collected from California, USA - Siratro red BW (SPAdes) (version 2) | ecosystem: Host-associated > Plants > Roots > Nodule | place: USA... | reverse complement strand
TTTTTTTTCTTTTTTTTTTTTTTTTCCCTTTTCACTTTCTTTTCGATTTTTTATTTTGTAACAGAACACGCTCTTCGACCCAGATATCAATCCTTGGCAAAGCCAAGCTGGATTACACCCGAACCATTCACAGGCCGCAATTCAGAAACAACTGGTTTGCACTTTCGTTTCCGCTACTTCTTCTCCAACCTTCGTTAAACTCACCTCCATAAATGGCTTCACTCATTCGCCATCCACTTTCACTCGCAACACACACCTTCACACACCACATATACACCACCACCACCATGTATTCTGATAATGAAACCGGCAGCAGCCGAGGCTCTTCCGGAACCGGCCGGTACCGCGGTGTGCGGCGTAGGAGCAACGGAAAATGGGTGTCTGAGATTCGTGAGCCGAAAAAGCCTAGCAGGATTTGGTTGGGCACATTCCCTACACCTGAAATGGCCGCAGTGGCTTATGACGTGGCAGCTTATGCTCTCAAGGGTAAGAATTCATGAAAGGAAAAATGTCTTTTTTTTCTTATATATTTTTAGTGTCTGTATATTCAGATTAAATAGTTTTCAAATTTTAAAAAGTACCTATATTTTAATCCTTTTTAAAAGTATATAAGTTGACATGAAAAAAGGCTAAATCAATAATTTGAATGTATAAGAAATAAAAGTTAAGTTTTACAAAACAAATTAAAAAACCAAAATTACATTCTTTAACTAATATTTCGGTTCATTATTCGTTGTCCGTATACGATATCAACGTTTTTATACGATACACCTTTAAGAAATATTATTATAGATATTCAAGTATGGGAACATGTATATATAAAATACGAAAAACATTGTTCATTAAAAATGGGACTTAGATTTGTAATAATCATAATATAGTTTATAATTTTTATTTCGTTTTCCTTAATGTCAATGTAATATATGGTATCTGATATACGTATTGTATCTAATACACGTATCATATCTGATAATAGGTAAGGACGCTGAGCTCAATTTCCCTGACTCCGCTTCTTCCCTTCCTGTCCCCGCTTCACTCTCGGCGCGTGACATTCAGCTGGCGGCGGCAGCTGCGGCGGCGGCTGCTGGAGCTGCGAAGGATGCTATGAAGACGCCAACCGGGAATTGTAACTCTTCAGGGGTACAAGAGAACCAAGCAGAGACGAGTAACCAGTTCGTGGACGAGGATTTGATCTTTGACATGCCGAATGTTCTGGTCAATATGGCTCAGGGAATGCTGCTTAGTCCTCCTCCTTTTGACATTGGTGAGGAGCCCAACAGCCCGGAAAACATCGAACATGAGACAAGCCTGTGGAATTTCCCTTAAGACAAATTCTGATAATTAAACCCTTTTGTTAAATTCAGCCCTAGTATTTAAGTTAAAGCTCCTGTTAATGCTTTAAATGGTAAAAAAGAGGAAAAAAAGAGCAGAAAAGGTATCCTGTTATGAACTATATGGGCGAACTCTCACATCAAACCTTTTGCTTGGCCATGACGAAATTAATGTAATCTGTGTTAAGAGTACTGCTCTTATTTTCCTTGTCTTTGGTTCTAGTTTTTTGTTCCCATCTGTATAGGTACAACTGGCACACTGTCTACGTTAACGTAGAAGGGTTTGCTAGCTCCTAGGTTGTTTTTATGTTTTTCTTTTCCTTCTGTGATTTGTGATGTGAACAATCTTTTTGGCCATATATTGGTGCTGGTTTACGAACTTATAACTTTGTAGGCGTGTTTATCAAAACTCTTAACCCCGAAATTTTCGAACCAAATGCTGTTTAGTTTATAACTATCGTTTAAATTAATAGATTCAGGTGTTGCCCTAGTGTTCTATAATACCTTTGATTCCATTCTGAAGTTCTTCACCGTGATCAGGAGAGTTGGTTCTGCAACGTAAAATTTATTAAATGAGGGGAATAATCAAAAAAGAAAAACATTTTGTGTCAATTGCGCAAGTGGCAAAGTTTATTATTACGACGTTGAATGTTGGGGTGTTTGGTTTCCTAATCATGTTCCAACCTACCTTTCCCTTGATATCACAAGAATGAAGGGTCAACTAACTTCTGTGTTCAGTGGTATATGGGAATATATAGAGATGAATTTTGTGGTCCACCTTACCCCTTGTTGAAGTGTCATTCTCAAGAAGAAGTTCTGCGATTCTTACACAAGATTTCAAGATTATATATCACGTTTATTAAAAATAAAATTAAACTATATAATGTATAAATATTATTTATAATTCAGTTTTGTGATAATAAATTAGACTTAAATTTATTTTTTAATAAATCTATCTTAACAAATTTATTAACATTATGAGATTAGTTATAAATATTTAGTCTTATATATAAAATATTTATTTTCACCCTTGAGATATTGTATTTGAAAAAAAAAAAATAAAATTTTTTTTTATATATATATATATATATATATATATATATATATATATATATATATATGTATGTATATATTAACATATGTGAAACTTCAATTTATTTTACTTTTATATTTTTTCTTACATATCTATATTATCTATAATTATTTTTTGGTACGTACTCTATACTTTAAAATTAAAGAAAACAACTTTCATTATTTTCTTTAAAAGATATTTTTTTCGACAGAGGCTAGGATGCTGATTAATTTGAAAGTTTCACGTCAAATCTAAATCATTTACATCCCCCAACTTTTGCTCTAATTAAAGGAAATAAGTGCTTTTCTGTAAAAACATGTCAAATATATCTTATAGTAAGGAACAAGCAATTTAAAGGATCTTTCTTTCACATAGCTATACTTATTAATCGATCGTTGGTTCTGGAAGACTCAAACACTGATAGCAATAGAAAATAAAATATTAACAAAATGATTTATGACCACTGCAAACGAGAACTCTAATGTTTTATTACAATGGCATAGACAGACAGTAAATATACTTGTCATGATGCGTGATCTTGTAATGCTTGCAATATTTTTATTTATTTAGCAAATGTTTCGAAACCTTTTTTCTTTTAAAAATTAAAAAATAATTTGCTTTTAAATAAATTCAATCAAACAGTTGTTATTTAAATTTTTAAAAGTAGATAGAAATTTCTCGACATTATTTAAATAATTATGCATATTAACAAATAAGATATTACAATTTGTTAAGAAAATAAAGTATTAAACGTGTATGTATTTTTCACTGTATATTGAGAGATATTTTGTTGCTTACAATAATTTTTATTTTGTTGAAGAGAAATTTTAATTATGAATAGTATTAGTTTGAATTGGTTAATATACAATAGTATGTTATCCTGTATATATATATATATGTCTTATGTTTTCTGGTGGAGGTAAATATATATATATATATATATATATTGTATTTACGATATTATTTGTTATATATATTGTTTAATTTTCTCATTTTTATTCAATGTGGGACTTAGACTCACACTTGGATATCCAACAATCTCTCCCTCAAGTGAGAGTCCCCTCTAATACCATTTGTTGGAAAAATCTGAGGGAATATAACCAGAAAGATCTCACAAAGAAGGAGAAATGGGTCAAACATACATAAGGGAATGACACCACCTTGACTATCCAAAACCTTAAGACAATATATTTATAGATCTTCTTTCTTATATATTATTTAACTTTTTCATTTTTATTCAATGTGCAATTTAGATTCAAACTTAGATATCTAACAATATAATGATTAATAGAAGAGAGATAGAAATATGATAGGTTTAAATGTATAAAGTTAGTGGTCTCAAGAGACCGAAATAGTAAAAAAAAGTTCAAATCTTTCTAAAGATATATTCAAAGAAAAAGCATTGGGGACTTAGAATTCCCCGTTATATCACTTCAGGATAACACACAAAGTTAATAGTTGTGTTCACATGATTAGAGGTGAAGGAAGCTGTGTGACATTCTGAGTAGTAAAAGTCTTGGTCCTTTACGTTTATTAAGAACTTCTTGAAAACTTTTAAAACGGAAATCATGGAATATTGCATAGCACTGAGGAAGGGCCAACTGGAAAGATTGCCTCCTTTATAACGCTAAAAGCAATATCCTCAAGGATTTAATTAATATAAACATATATATAGTAGGTATCTTGAATAAGTTTTTACCAAAAGTGTTATCACACATACCTGGTAAAGAAGTCTCATTAAATTAATAGAACAATTCAATCAACGTTCATTAAATTAATAGAACAATTCAATCAACTTTCATTATATGTAGGATTACTTGATGGTATGCTGGTAGTCAATGAAGTGATGGAAGAGATTAGATATAAAAGAAAAATTTGTGTTGTTGTCAAAGTGGATTATGTACATGACGAAAAAAAGTTAGGATTTTGTATAAAGTGGATTAATTAGATATAGAAGTATTTGAAGTGTTTGATAATCTATATTTTTGTCAATGGTAGTTTTAAGATGAAATTCAAACCTTTGAAAGGTCTAACATAGGGTGGGTGACGAGTTTGAAACATTCTTGTTTTTTTATAGTAGATGAAGGATTAGCTAGATTAGGGGCAAGTCATTGAAAAACAAATGTTAGAAGGGGTAAAGTGGGATAAATGAGGTTAAGATTAATATGTTATAATTTTTTTATGATATTTTGCTCCTTTACGAACATTGAATTGCATAATTATGAGTATCCCGTTTATATATTTGAGAATATTAATTAGGGAAATTTAAGAAAATATCAATTTTATTAAACAGTATTGTAAAAGATAAGAAATAGATTGACTAGATAGAAAGGAAGTCATGTATTCTTTATTGGTAGAATGTGTTTGATAAAAAAATTGTTCTTAATTCTCTTTCACTTTTCTATTTATCATCCTTTAAAATGTCAAATTGGGTATTAAGAAAATTTCTATGAGTTGGGGCAGGAAAAAGTGAAAGTTAACCTGCATAAAATGAAAAATAATATGTAAGTTGAAAGAAGACAGAGATTTAGAAGTAAAAGACTTGAAAATATTTAATGATGCGTTTTTAGCCGAATCAAAGTATACAAAATATTTTTTAGAACGTTTAGATGATTATTAATTAGTCATATAATATATAAAACATTTAGAATGTTTTTGTTATTATCAAAAGCTTTATATAATAAATTTTATAGGTTATCAAACTATCTAAAGGAATATAGATTGTTTACAGAGTCTTGGACTGTAGGTCTTACTAATAATGTTTTAAAACAAATACGAGATTAAAAATACTCTGTATGATTTTGAACAAACATAACATTATTTTTCACACAAATTAAAACTTTTAGGATTATTAAAGACTACAAAAGTTTTATCGTTTTCGTTATTGTTATTTTTGTCAACATTTTTTTAAAAAAAATATTCTATATATAAATGTTAAGAAAAAAATAGTTATTGTAAATCTTTTTAGTGTTATTGTGAAGTCTTCTGTAGTTTTTCTTTTTCTTGGGTCTATCCACATACAAGCTTGAAAATGAATTAGATACTATCATACAACATTAAATACATATATCTACTTTATACAATATTTTGATATATAACATGACTTGTTAGGTTTAAATTAGGTAGTTTTCTCCAAACTTTAGTAAAATATAAGACTAAACAAGACTAATTTCATTTGTAGGATTGTCATTTGTCTTTTTTATAAAAATTTATGTGAAGTAAACATATTATCAAAGAAATTTTCTATACACTTTCTTGAGATACTCTTACAAAAATAAAAATATAAACATTCTTTACACACATAAAATAAATATTTATAAATATCAAATATATATAATTAAATATTTCAAATTATGTATACATATCGTCAATCTAAATAAACATTTATTAAAGAAAGTATGTAAATATAATGTTGTCCACAAAATATTTGTGAAATTTAATGCTTATAAAATTATATTTTATATTTTATTTAATAATATAATCTAAACCAAAATATAAAGTTTGTTAAACATTATTATAACATAGCGTCAGCAAAATACAATTTGATGACTCTAGCAAAATACAATTTGATGACTCTAAATTTTAACTAATAATAAAAAATTTATTTATAGACAATTCACTACAAAAAAAAAAAAATTATTTAGAGATTAATTTTTAGCTATCAAATAAAATAGTTACTAATTGTGACCAAAATAGCTACCAAATTAGATTTTGGTTGCTAAATAACTATTAAAATAGAAGTAATGATTGAATTTAGTGACTAATTTAGTCAAGATAATTGATATCTAACATTAACTATCAAGGTTTTAGTAACCTTCACTATTAGATTTTAAATTAGTTTCTAATTTAATTAGAGACCAATTTAGAATCTAATAGTATAGATCACTAAAACTTTTGGTAGCTAATGTTAAATACCAATTATATTGACTTAACTGATCAACCAAAATTTAATTTGATGACTATTTTAGTCACAATTAATAATTATTTTATTTGATAACTAAAAATTGGTCTCTAAATAATATTTATATTTTTCTTGTAATGATTGGTTACGACAATTCTCTTCTATTACAATCTTTATTACAAATTTACACTACACATTATTATCAATCTTCTTTTTCACTATTTTGAAATTAAATATATAAATTATAACTTAGGAGGATCCATATCTTGATAATAACTCCTTTTATAATGTATTTCCAATTGATAAATTTTCCGTTTAAGACATTTTTTTTCTCTCTTCCAACTTTCGAATGATTTAAATATTACTTCGAGAATTTCTTTACATAAAAGAAATATTTATGTAAAACATTCTTCTATCAATACCTTAATGATATCCCTTTAACCTCTTTTCTTTTCAGATAGTTATTTTGGAAAGAACTTCATTAATTTCTTTAATTTTTATATTAGTAATTTACTTTCACCCATTCCTTGTTATTTTCACATCTCTTCTATGAATTACTACTTTTTGTCAATAACAAGCTCAAACTTTATTTAGTAAACTTGATTTTCAATAATATTTTATCACTCACAATAGTAATATTTTTGTCTCCTCATAAATTCCGTCATAATCTTATTTATAATAATTATTCTGTTATTCTAAAATTCATTTAATCCACTGGTCTGTAATTTTTGGAGAAACATATCCCATATGTGATTTTAAGTGTGTACTATCAAGTTATTCAATAAAAAAATAACATATAACTTTATCTTCGATATTTCGCCTTAAAAAGTATCTTTCACATTAAAAATTGGCTTTTCTCTACTCAAATCTTCAGAATCTCAATTTGAATTTAGCTTGAAATTTATTAACTAAATGAAATTCAATTTTCACGTATTAGCCATAAAACTCATGATTCTCTAGTAAATTTTAACCGATTTTTCACTTAGCAACAGTAAGATTCCGTAACACAAACATCTTCTAAGATATTAATTAACGTTTAATTTCCACGACGCTGTCTTTTCTTTCTTAAAACAAAAGAAAAAAAAATCCATTTCCTTCTCTTTTTTTGGTATCCACTCCCTTTCCAATTAAACCATTATGGAGGCCATTTTCTCAAAAAAAAAAAAAATAATAATAATAATCACCCATAAACAACTTGCAATCTCGAGAAACCGGCCACGTAAGGTAATAAAGGAAATAAGAAAAAAATTATTTACAATTAATGTGTCCCAAAACTACGATATGTCCAATCACAATAAAAAAGTTTAGGTACAAAATGATTGTAGCAAATAATTTACCACTAATTAAGTGGCTTATGTTATGATACAGTTGTAAAATGGGTTGTACAAATCTAAGAAAAGGAACTTGTCATTCCGGACATGAAAGGAAAGCACAAATAGTCTTAGCAATAGTTCAATAATGGAAGGGTGATATAATTAACGTTATCTTGGTGCTTAACCATTGCTTATTACCTAATAATTACATCTTTTGACTGTGTCCATTATTTTCCTTCCACTATTCATCTTCCAAAAACGAGTTTGATAACATATGGCATAGATTCTCAAGGTTTTTAAGTTGAGGCACTAACTCCATCAGCTAATGGAAATTAATAATCAACTTTCAAATTTTTTACTGATGTCTAATTAATTATGAAATTTATGTTTTTGAGTTTGGAACTTACTTTCCCAATTAGTACTATAGTTGAATTGTATAATTTTTAGGCATAATTAGAAACATTTAATTTTTGCATTTAAATTATATAATCTGAAATATGAAAGTTGTAATCTGGATAGCAGAATCTGAAATATAAATACAAATCTGAAACACAATTTTTTTTCATATTCCTTAAAAAATTCTTGTTAATTTTTTATACCCTTTTCTTGTTACAACTAGCCTCAGAATACATGCTAGTTATCTTATAGAAAGTTCAATTTTTTTAACTCTTCTCCGTTCTTCAATATTTAACTATATGAGAAGATAAAATTTTACAAATCAAGAAACAATATCATAGAGAATGGAATTGTATCTGTGTTGTGAACATAACTTTTTTTTTTTTTCATTTTATATATGCAATCCATCAAACAAAGGGCGGGGTGCAGCGAATGAGAAGATGTAGAGAGGATGCAAGAGAGGGGTGTAGGGTTTATTTATTTTCTTCACTAAGAGTAAACCAGTAATTTTAATTCCTTTATGGAGGTGCAGAATGAAACCATAGGGATGCAGAAAGAAACAGCCTAAGTGGAAAATGAAGTGATAATGATAGTGGCCTTGATCCAGCATTTAGGCCCAACTAGATGAATACAATAAGGAATTTCTTTTTGCACTCCTAAAAATTATTTTTGCACCTTTACAAATGTGAAAATTAGCAAGTTGTCTTGAAAACATTATTTCTGGATTGTGAAATGAGAGTCAAGACCCAAAATTTCAAGATCGTACAATTTGAAATTTTCTTTGACTTTCAAATTATCCCATTCAAAATATTATAAGAGAGAAATTATTTAAAGATTAATTTTTAGTTATTAAATAAAATTGTTACTAATTATGATCCAAATAATCACTAAATTAGGTTTTTGTTCTTAAATAACTAAAAAAAAGTAATGATTAAATTTAGTGACCAATTAAGTTAAGATAATTGGTATCTAACATTAGCTACCAAACTTTTTAGTAACTTATACCATTAGATTCTAAAATGGTATCTAATTAAGTTAGAGACTAATTTAGAATATAAAGATATAAGTAGTTAAAACCTTAATAGTTAATGTTAGATACCAATTATCTTGATTTAGATACCAATTATCTTGATTTAATTGATTTTTAAATCCAATCATTACTTTTATTTTGTAGTTAATTAATAACCAAAACTTAATTTGGTAATTATTTTGGTCACAATTAACAATTATTTTATTTGATAGCTGTAAATTAATCTCTAAATAGTTTTTTTTTCTTGTAGTGAAAGTTTTTTTTTTTACTTCTTGATTGCATAATATAAAAGTTGTTTTTGCATAAAAAGAGTTTTTAGATTGTATAATTCATAAATTATTTTTTATTTCAAGATTATATAAAGTACTTTTTCTATTTTTAAATAATCTAAAAATCACTTTCTTTATAATCTAGAAACTGTTTTTAAATAAAAAGAACTTTCAGATTAAATAATCTAAAAATCACTTTATAAAATTAGACTTTCAGATTGTATAATATAAAAGTCTTTAGATTTCATAATATGGAAGTATTTTTTATTTTAAAATTATATAATCTAAAAGTGTCTTTCAAATTACACCATTAAAAAGAATTATGTAAAAAAATAACTTAAAATTGCACATTCAAATTAAAAAATGAGAGTTTTTGAAACAAGTAATTTTTGTACAACGTTCTGATATATCATTGGGTCTGTCACCGCTCCATGGAATGTAACTTTACAAAACTTGCGGAAAAATTTGATACATAAACACTCGCTTCTTGTGTATCTCTAACCACTTTTTCACAAGTTATTCGGTTTATAAGGAAGTTTATAAGGAATTTTAGTTGTTGAAAAGTTCTAACACTAGAAAAGAAAAAAAAAAGGTATTATTAAAACATCTATCTAAAACAGTGATTAATTCTCAACTTTTTCCCATTAGTTCGTGAATATCATTAATTTCTAGGTCTATTATGATCACAAAATAGAACTTGTGAGAATTATGTTAATTTACTATATTTAATTCAAAGTAGAGTCATGAATTAAATATAATTAAGAAAAAGAACCACATAAACTTACCTTAAATTCATGATGTAATTAGTGTTTTTAAGCATATAAATATAATTACATGCAAAGATTATTGAAATATGAATATTTAAAATCATATCTCAACCAATGAAAAAATCAAATCAGAAAATGAACCCTGGTAAATTATAAAACTCATGGGAAGAGTAAAGAAATGCAAAAAATAAATTGCATTTTTAAATCTAAATAAATATCAGAAAAGAATCAACCAAATAGAAGAACTTGAATTGAAGTTGCAGAAGTAGAACTATTATAAGAAAACTTTGTAAATATGCAAGGAAAGTAGAGAGAACTGGAATTCAAAAGCTAAACTAAAAAGCTGAAATCTAAAAAGTGAGAGAAGATAAAGTGAATGTAAAAAGTCCTATTTGTTAAGTGGATTAATGGTTTATTATTTGCATTTGAATTTATTTTTTTTGTAGGCGTAAAACGTCTCATTAGTGCACTCGAAATTATTTAAAGTGTTTCTAACTATGACGCTTTCATTAAGCAAATAGATCCTTGCTGAACACTTCTACAATTAGTTCTTATTTATCAAAATTATTCTAAAAATAAACACTTAAACGTACAATATATAATAAACAATCCAAATCACAAAATTAAAAGTGTGCATTAAATATATTCATTAACATCAACTAAAAAGATCATGCAAACTTAAAAAAAATAATTAACGTTTACTAACATCAACGAAAGAACATCATAAACTAATATTTTTGAATTATTAAAAATGGTTAATATTAAAATAAATTTTTATATTTGATAGTAATTAAATTTATTTATTTAAATAAAAAATTAAAATTTAGTAAATTTGAATTGTTTTATATATTTGAAAACGAAATAATTTGAAATAAAGCCAATTGAAAATTTCCTGAACAGTATCAAAATTTGTATATCCATTACAGAGAATAATTGAGATAAAACACTTGAATCCAGTGACTATTAAAGTTGATAGGAGTTTTAACATAAAACATTGCTAAAAGAATTAATTTTATAGAAATAAAAGTGGCACATAAATTTTCCAGCCAGATTGGAAGTTTAAAAGTTAATAAAATTCATATTTTAAATTAATTAATAGTGTTAGGGGAACATGTGAAATAAAAAAGAAATTATCTACAGCAGTTTCAAAACCTAAAATGAAAAATATATTAAAATAAGAGAAATTGGAATTTCATGATTAATAATTTAAAATATTAGTTTACATAACATTGTTTGTTTAAGCCCTAATTTGAGGACTTCAAACATTATTTGAATAACACTTCCTCTCAACTCAAGCACAAGAAAATAAAAAGTTATATTTAGTAACTTCAATAAAAACGATTTTTAATTTTGAAATATTTAATTAATGATATCATTTCAAAAGCACGTTTATCTTTAAATCTATAAATCATTGTCAGTAAATATAATTAAGGTTAATCTAAGAAAGGGACATATTTGTTCCTATGAAACCAAGAATATTCTTAATATGTATAAATTTGTTTGTTTGCAATTAGAGAGAGAGGGTTTACTTTATCGGTCAAATAGTGAGTTTATTCCTAAAATAGTTAGGAAATTCATAATAGTCGGTATCATGAAATAATAATATCTTTTACATTATTGTAAAACAGTCAAGTTATAAAACTATAAATCTCTTCAAACAAATTTTTCAAATTTACGAAATAAAATTTACACAATTTAATATTTTTTGCTAACAAAATTCAAAATTTTGAAGGTTTCAAATTTTACAAAATGTTACATATTAAAGTATGGATTAATGGACATCTATAGATAGTGTAAGAAAGTGTATCATATCAATCACTTAAAAATGAGTTTTCTTTTAATGATTGTTAATATAATTATTATAATTTAGTAAAAGCAATAAGCTTATTATACATCAATTAGTACTTTAGGGTTAGAGGGATAGTTATGGATTTCATTACATAATTATCCTTTGTAATCGTTATAAATAGTTTTTTAATCGTGTCTGTTTAATTTATCACATGTATTATGTGGTCCTCACTCACTATTGGGAATTGAGAGTTTAATCTGAGAGGGAGAGTGAGTCAGTGCTATAGAAAGTAGGGTTAAAAACATTAGAATGAATCATACTCCTACCAAACTTAATTATGTAAAACCAACAACCAATTTTTATATAAAAAAAAAACTTACTTAAATTACTATTTTAATTTATTTTTAAAACTTAAATTATTCATAAATAAAACTATTTAAAGCAGATTGATTTATAACTTATGATAATAAAAGTTTATATAATTTAGTTCAAACACATAAAAAATGATTCATCTAAATAATTATATAGTTCAATTTTATTTTAATAAAATATTTTTAAAATTAATTTTAATTTTTTAATAATTTAATTCATCTAAAACTGAAAAGTAAACATTAATATGAATTATCTAGAAATGATATTTCCTGTAGAAAATGACAGATATGATGATGACTCCTGTGCTTCCACGTTATTCATGCCAAGGGGGGACAATGCTCTTAATAGATAAATATGCTTGGACAATCAATTTTTTAAATATATTTACCTTGTAACTATTTTTAATACATTGCTCTTAATAGATAAATATGTCTGGACAATCACTTTTTTTAAATATATTTGCCTTATAAGTATTTTAAATGATAAAATATATATTTAAATAATAATAATAAAAAAAATAAGTGAAGAATTAGAATAAAATAATATTTGATGTAGTTGTTGAGAAGAAAATATGATGTGAAATGATCCCCACTTTTAGAGTGTGAATCGCAGCACGTGTCAAATTCTTTTCAATTCCTCCTTTAGATAAACTTCAATGGGTCAGAAGAAGAAAAAACTATCACAGGCGTGTTCATATGTGTTTTTCTTTTGGTAGCTAGTGTTTTTCAGCAAGATTTGTAATATAAGTGTTTAATTCCACAAGCTTTTGTAAAAGTATTTATAATGCAAAATAAATAAATATAAGCAAGTAAATTTTTAAAAAATTTTAAATTAAGTTATACTTTTTAAAAATAAGCTAATAAAAAATACTTCTATATTATTTTATAAATAAGCTAATTTAAGTAATAAAAAAATTTATTTATTTTACTACTATTATTATTTTTTTGAATTTTTTTATGCAAGCATGCCCTAAATCCAATAGACTATTCAATTGAAGAAATTAATTTGGATTCTAAACTTATTTTGGTAGTTGCTTTGTAATCCCTTAAAACTTAACATATAATTAATTTATAATTTAGTAATAAAAGTTCAAATTGGACTATATCTTCTGTTCACACAAAATCTCCCATTTTAATCTCAAAAATATTTTGAAATGATTAAGCAACGTTAATTGCTTGAAGCTACTCTCTAACTACTTCAATACAAAATTCTAAGGAACTAGGTATTCTAATAATATTTTGAATTTATTTATTTTGAAAGATATTATATACTAAATTTATTACAGAATTATGGAATAGATGATTTCTTTTGAAGAAAATCTCAGTCTTGCATAAACTTCTGAAAATACCTAACTGATCACCATAGAGTCAAATCTACTGTGGTTTCCCCACCAAGCCAGTTGAACCCCTTCTGCAAAGCGGGCGGTGCAATGATCAGTGCTTCCGCCATGCTGTTCAACAACTCCGGCGTGTTAAACACCTCCTCCTCATCCCAAAAGAACCTTCTAGAACCTTCTTGAGATGACAACTCCGAACAATCTTCATCCCAAGAGAAGCTTCCAGAACTTTCCTCAGAAGAAACATCGTCCCTCAGCTTTTGAAACTCAGGGCAAGAAAGGTGATTCTCCGCAGCTTTCATCGCGGCAAGCTGAATCGTCCTAACAGAAGACGTACCTGAGTTGAGACGCGGCAACGAGGAAATGGCGTCGGGAAAGTTCAAGGAAGCACTGTCCCCCTTGAAAGCCAATGCGGCAACGTCGTACGCAACGGCAGCCATGTCGGGGTGTGCAAAGGTTCCGAGCCACACACGTGCGTTTTTGTTATTAGGTTGTCGTAACTCACACACCCACTTCCCGTTCCTCTGCCTTACCCCTTTGTACACGGGGTGACGTGTTTCATGGAACTTCTTCCTCCCAGCTTTTCGTTTCTGCATCTGTGCACTCTCTTAATCCAAAAGTTTTTACACTGTAATGGTAAGGATTAGGTTTAGTGTAGACAGGGAAGTGTTGGATGAGGGTGGTTTTATATTAGAAGGGAAAAAATTGGTGAGTTGTAAACGTGAGAGAACTTGTGTGGCATATTGCGGCACCACGATGGCACTGAGCATGACGGAACTATAGCGACATGTTATTTTGGCACCAAAATGGTGTGAGAATCGTGCGTAAATTGGTTTGTTTGGACCAGTATATTTTATGATGCACGTGTCTGACTCTGAACTTTGGTGCACAGAAACATGTGAACGAAACTAAATTTAAAAAAATAAAAAGTGTTGGTTATTGTTGTCTGTGTCATTGTTTTTTTTTTTAAACAAAAGAAATCAGATTCTGCTTATTGCAAGTTTATTCTACTCAAATTGTTTTCTTTTTAATAAAGTCTCCTCGAGTTGAATATTGAATATAATGGATAAAATAAACATAATTAGAAGAAAATAAATCCTATACAGTGATAATAAAAATAATAATATAATAGCATCTACTTTTTATATTAATTATTTCATATCAATTAACAGACAGGTATTAAATGTTATTAATGTAAAAAACAATTTCCACAAAGACTAAAAACCCTTTTCATATTGGTTTAGAGTGTAATCAATCAATATAGAACATGCATAGATGATAAAAATAAATAAATGAAAAAATATTAAAAATAATTTAAGAAATTATAACTTAGGAAGAGGTGTAAAGTGAACAAATGTTAATTCTAAAAATGTGGTGCGATAGAGCTTGAAAATGCTTCATAAACTTTTTTGGAACATAATAGGAAAAGGTTTATGGATGAATGTTTGATAATTTTAAAGAGTTTAAAAAGGCTTGATAAAAAGTTATTATAAAGAAAATAGATAAGACACCTAAATACTTTAATTTTTATATTGGATAATCCATGTGAGGTTACTTCCAATTTTTCTTTATATTTATAAAAGTTCTATTAATTAATAAATTAATAAATAATTATAAATCTTGACATTATTTATTTCTCACTACACAAAGTCATCATTAATTGTTTCTGACTTTATTTTATTATTGTCTCTTGATGAAGACATTATTTTTCACCAACTTGATAATATTTTTTTAAGTATTTTTTAAATGTTACTCTTACTTACAAAAGAGTTTTTATAAGATTATAAGGATAAATATTTGAAACTTGATAATATTTTTTTAAGTATTTTTTAATTATTACTCTTACTTACAAAAGAGTTTTTATAAGATTGTAAGGATAAATATTTGAAGAGAGATATATAAATAAGAGCTAAGAAAATACTCATAGTAAAGATTTTATAAATAAATGTCACTTTTTCTATATATAGCAAAACATTTTTATAATACAGCACTTAACTAGATTTTAACAAGAACACATGTCTTTAATTTATACTACACTCATCTTGTGATATTTTTGTAGTATTCCTATGAATATATTTTACTTATAATGAAAAAAATTTATTTTAAACAGATAACAAGAAAGTAGGTTTGTTATGTTAGAGTCTTTATCAGAGTGTGAGTCGATATTATAATAAACTTCACAATATGGTATAATAAATTTAAATATAAACTTTGATTTTATTATAAAACTTGATCCTATAGTGATGGAGTCCTCTTCTCTAATTCTCACAACAAAAGACTCAAGGAGATTGAAAATTTTTTAACTTCACCAAGTTTCTAAGAAAAACTTGGTTTGCTCCTCTTTCAAAGAAGATTTCTTAAAAGACTTAGGAGAAGATTCCTTCCATATAACCTTAGAGAATAAGAGAAAAATTAATAACAATTAAAATCTCATCCAATCAAAAGTGATTTGTGTATAGTGCAAGAGATCTTATTTATAAATGGCCTACCTCCCTTTTGTTGAATGTGGGACTAAGAAGTGAAAAAATAGGATGTTCCAAAAGTGAAGAGTGGTGCCCCACATGTGCTTAAAAATGGCTTCTCTTAATTAATGTGGGACTTTATGCTTCTCTTTCTTCAAGCCTTAGCCAACTTTCTCTAAGGTTTTTCAATAGTTTGGTCATCCAATAAAAGGTCCATTTTGTTGCTCAAGTCTACCCACTTATATCTTTACAAAATCTTACAATTATAAGAAGAAAAAGTCTAGGCTACTTGTGTCTCTACACTTATAAATTCAAATATACAAAACTAAGAAGAACAAAGAAAAATCCTGGTGTTATACTCTTCAAAGTGGTAGAGTCTTCATCATTAAGTTTCATTTTTTTTCTATCCTCTTAACCATGAGTTTTGTGGCAGAATGATTTTCATCATTTCTTCCTTCTTAAGAAGCATCTGTCATCTATCTAAATGATGCTCAATGACAGAAGTTTCTGTTGGCTGATCTTTGAACATTTTAAAGGGTTTAATGGATAATTGTGTTGAGGATAGTGATTCTTAGATATTTTAATTTTACAAATCAAGGTATAAAAACTCTTAGAGGGATTTTAATTGTCAAATGTAATATTGATTGGGCCATACATGGTACTCTACCTTTAACAACTTATGCTAGTATTTTTAGAGGTGGTAGGTAATACTTGAAAATTTTACATCTTTTATTGGTATTACTTTACTCCATTTATAAGTGTTATTTTGTCCATTAAGTTAACTATAATTAAAAGGTGGTAATTTATTTGGCAGGAGAGTGACCTTATGTTGGTTGTGGATGCTTTTAGAAAAATCTCTATTGTTTCTTATAGCATAAGGGGGAAATGGAACTGTTGTATAATCATGTATAGTTTTATGAAGTTTTTGTATAACTCATGTTTATAAAAAGGGAAAAATGTATAGATATAAAGTGAATAACTTGCTTATGTATACTAGAAATGAGTTTGTTTGATTTAAACATTTGCTCATTTGTATTAGTAAAGAATTATTTAAAAGCAAGCTTGGGCTTCCATAATATAGTTTTCTTAAGTTAAACATGAAATTGGTGGTCTCCTGTGCTAATTTAAGTTTTCTTTTTCTACATTTTTCTCTTGATGAAAAATGATATTTTTTTATGATATAAGCTTCATAATGATGTCTTCATGAAGATTTTTCTATGATATAACAATCTCTATTTTTTAGTAAGATTTTTCTATGATCTAGCACTTAAATAGATTTAGTAAGGGCACATCCATAATATATTAATCCTTCACATAAAATTGTGAGTTAGTTATACATGACAGACCTTTTATTCATAGGAACATTAAATAAGATTGTTATATGTAGTATGTTGATATTTTGTTGTCTATGAGAGTTTTAGTATGAGTTGATAGTCTTTTAGCTAATATGATTTTTGCTATATGATCCATATAGGTCAGGGAGTGTATTTTAGACCCAAATGAAATTATTGGGTGCAAAAAGTAATCCATTTATAACCTAGAAATTATACCCATCAGGAAATGCTCAATTTGGGGGCTTAATTTAACTGTTAAAAATCATTGTCCACATAAACTGTCATTCTCAATAGCTACATTTGACTATGGATATTTCTATTAATTTATTAAGGATTTGATATTGGGTTATTAATAATAATTTATTATGTCTAAATTTAGTACCAGAATACCTAATAAATAGGAGGTACTGGAATACACAAAGGTCATATTTTATTTTGAGCTAGTCAAGAGGGATCAAAAACCTCAGCCCCTAAAATACTTTATGTTTTACAATACCTTTTAGCTTTAAATATGCTTTCCTTGTATGGACAATATAATTTAAAGCATATAACAACAAAAAACAAGTCTTTTATGTATAGTCTTTATGAAAATGCCTAAAATCCTAATAGCTTTGCTAAAAGATCCATATAATATATTTGTATATAGTCTTATTATAAGACTTTTTCTTATGTTTTCTTCTGTCTTGTGTCTTTTCTTATATGAGCTTTAGATAGACAGTTTTCTAAAATTTCATGATAAACATGTTTTAAATAGATATATTAATTCACTAAAACTAAACATTATTTATTATCACTAAAACTAGAAGTTATTTAGATTATTTCTTTTATGAAGACTAGATTATTGTAACACAATTAATATAAGATCACTACTTCATATTACTTTATGTCTAGATTGTCTAACTTTAACATGGAAGGTAGTGTGATTCAAAAACTATAATAGCATGGTGAGAAAGGAAGACTATAAATGTTAAGAAAAAAGCTTTCATGAGATAGTAAGGATTACAACATCACCAAACCAATTTTTATGTGTAAGTAAAATGAAGGGCTTTTATAATAAAAAAAAAGAGTTTTCACAAAAAAAAAAATAAAATACAAGTTTTATAACTAATTGTTTTAGTCGTTATTAAAATTTTTGGTCGCTCTTGTCTAGCTAAAATAAAAAATTACAGAATACTTCATTTTTATCCTTTCTGATAAAACATTAAGTACTTAGTTCAAATGCAATTCAATCATCATTAATAATTTAGTATTAAATCTCAATAAATTAATAAAAAGAACAGTAATTACATCTGTTTATTGAGAATGTTAATTTATATAAACTGTAATGTATGAATAATAAAATTAAACCTTTTAATTGCATCTTTATTATTAAAAGCTCATAATTTCAGATAATTAACTGATTATTTTTGACATCTCTCAATTTTATTTGGAACATAAAATACCCATGTCCTATACAGATCACTACAATAAAAAATTACAATATTTAGTATTTTTATGTTGCGTCTGTTGTATTTGTTGCTCTTGTAACCAGTATAAAAAATATACTACATCAATTCTTTATTCAATTGTATATTTTTTTTTTATATTAGCTCGAGAATAATCGATGTATTCTAGATTCAGTGTCTATAAAAATGCTACCCTATTATTTTTTACATATTTTCCATTAAGCAACATATTAAGTGTGATGTAAAACTGTGTTTTTTTTTTCATTAGAATATTTAATTCGTTGTTAAGGAAGTGTGATTATGGGTAGGTTTGCTATCATTATTGTTAGTTAAATATATTATTTTTACTAGTATTATAATATTTTTATATATTATTTTTAAAGAAACGAGACTTGGACTCGGAGTTATTGTGTGGAGTTTAAAATACCAGAAAAGAGTAGTAAAGTTGCGTTGATGTAGACACACGCGGTGGGTCACTTATATGTAAAACCAAAGTGTGAAAAGCTTTAGTTACTTTTCTAACTCCTTTTTGAATGAATTAGGAACTAGTATTTTTTAAAAACAATATGTAAAACACAATTCATAAGCTTAATTTCTAGTATTTAGTTTTAACAATTTTAACGCATTTAATTTTTTTCAAAATAAAAACCTATTCTTAATAAATATGACAAATTTAAGTCATATAAGATAAGATCATTGGCTTTGGCTTCGAACAACCGTTGATATTTTTATATAAGATAAGATCATTGAGATAACTCAAAACGTCATGGATCATGAGGTTCATCTATATTATTTTAAACCAACGTGGATTTTTTTTTTTTTTCTTTGAGTAGGGGTTGTTAAGTGAAATGTTATTATTTTATAATTTTAATTTTCTTAGCAATTTTATTAAGGAGCATAATCATTAAAAGAAATTAATTTTATAAAAGTCGATCGAATTAATAAAGAATAAATATGTTTAGGTTTTAATATAATATTATTTTTATTTTAGTAATAATATACCCTTGTTGAAGATCAGAAAATGCTAATAAATGTTTTTCTACATGAAAGTTGCTGAAATTTGAGCTTAAATATGGTGTATGAAATATAGTTGTAATTTCTTTTTAATTTCTAAAATTTTTGTATTGCTTTTTATTCTTTTAAATTTTTTTATTCTTGTTATTGTGTTTTAGTCCTATAAAATACTCGCATGAAAAAAAATTATGGGTAATAAAACCAGAAATTAATATTTTAATTAAAACAAAATAGCAAAGATTAAAATGAAAAGATACAGGAATTAAAAGTAATGTAAAATAAATTTAGCGATTAAAAATAAAAGGTAACTATGTTTGGAGATTAAATCATGTTATGCATCTAAAATTTATATCTGTAAAAATTGTAAGACTATATTATTTTCGTATTAGATTATATCTTAAAAATTATTATTACTTTTATTTACTAAATTGTATATTAATATATTAATTTTGTTATATTTTGTTGTAATAAAGTGCGTCTATTTCTAAATAAGTTATTCTTATTACAGATATATTGAACTTTACCTTTCGTTAAATTTTAATAATATATTTTCATCAAAGTAGAAAATATAATATAACATATTTAAAAAAATTTATTTAATTTTAACGTGATACCAAACATGGGATATTTCTTTTCAATATGATGTCATATCTGACGTTGATGGGTTGAGGGGTAGCAACAGTTACTTTGCCCTTTCAGTGACACGTGCTATTATTTATTTCGTGTGTCTTTTTATATTTTCTTAATCATTCACATACTTTCTTTTGCCCTCTGAGACCCTATGGTCCCACGAGATACTGAACTTAATTGGTAGTTTTGTGATTAAAATTAGATATTAATATTTTTTTTTTCAAGAAAGAAAAAGAAAAACAGTCTACACCGTGTTAGTGTATATATGTCCACGGAAGTCAAATTAATGGTAATTAAATATACAATTCTTAATATCTTTTATAATTAAAATAATAGAAATTTGTTCTTTTCAAATTTCTTTTTCAAGTTAGAATACACGGAATACAAGAAGCCAAAGAAGTTTCCCTACTATTGTATTTTAATCAAATGCATTAAAGAATTATAATAAATGCAAACTTATAAACATCACTCAAAAAATTATTACAATTAAAATTTAACCCTAAACTTTAGAATCCTATTATTTGTAAGATTGTATATTTTCTCTTTAGGTGTATTAAGGTTTTGACGTGAATGAGAATCTGAGTCCTAAGACGTAGCCTTTTATGTTAGGTAAATCAAAATCTTAATTAAAAAAGTCTAATTGATATCAATTATTAATTATCATAAGTCTACATGACTATTTATACATTAAGGGAGTTTAAGATTATAAATACTTAAAAAATTTAAGATTCGAGCATTATGTGTAAAAATTATAACTATAATTGTATTTTATACATTTTAATTTCACATCTTCTAGACTAAAGAGTCTTAGAAGTTCCCTCTCAAATCTATAAATAAAAGCCTATTTCCAACTCTTATTTGTACTCACATTCAGAATTGTGAAGAGAATTAACTGCTAAAAATTTGTCTTCTCTCTCTTAAAGTTACTAAAAATTTAGAAGTAATTTTGTCCTGAGTTTACTACCCAGGAACTTTTCATGAAAAGACCTTTCTTGAGTTTCACTCTAGAAATTTAGAAAAAAAAAATTTAATTTTAATTGAAATCTTTCACTCAAAAGTTTGACAAAATTCAAAACATTCTTATATCTAATTTCACAATAATTAACCATCTAATCACATCAAACACTATCAATTCATCATCAAATATAAAAAAAACTTCTTTAAAATCATATCTTACAAAATTTATCAAAATCAACTTTCAAAAACTAATCTGAAATTGAAAACATATGAACTTATTTATAATCTAATTAACACTTAAATTACAATTACAATCCTGATAAAAAATCAAAATCTTCTTCACATACATCATCATAGATGTGGTTAAGCATTATCTCAGCACTTATAATTATACCTCTTTATACATCTTATTTAGACTTATATTGAAATAATATTCCTAAAATATATTTTATTAATATTTTATAGGATAATTTATAACTAATGAACAATATAATATTTAAATGTTATACTAAAATGTAGTAATTAAAATCTTAAATTTTTATAAAAATATTTAATTTTTATATTTTGAAGTTTATTTTTTAATTTTATAATTATTATTTAAGATTTAGTCAATATATTCTTTTTAAACAAAATAAGAGAAGAGAGTATCACTTTGATAAAAATATAGAAGAGATCAGTATCATTCTATTAAAAATCTAATAAAGATCAGTGTCTTTTATTTCTTTTCAATTAAATATATAATAATTTAAACTTTCTACTTTTTTATTATATCACCTCAAACAAACAACTTCACTTCCTATTATTTTTCTATTTGTTTTTCCTGCTTCAATTTCCTTTTTAGACTGTGACTAACAAAAAAAAAAAAACCTTTTTGGTGTGTCTTCTTACAAAAGTAGATATTGTCAAACACAAACTAATTACAAAAATATATATTCTACAAAGAAAGTAAACTATTCATACATATACTTTACAATAATATTAAGCCACGTAAAGGATTGTTTCAAAGAGAAAAAATTTCTCCCGTGCCAATTTTTATGTGTGAAAAGGATCTCTTCTAAATGTCTATGCAATAATAATAATAATATCTGAAAATAAATTAAACCTTTGCAAACTGCATTGATTTATCACATTATTTATGTGAGGTTATCAATTCAAACCATTTAAAAATGAAACGAAATACTTTTTCATTATTTTATTCTTCTAGTATATTTTTTCTAGAAAAACAATCATGTTAAATACATGATTAGATATTATTTCAATAACTAAATCGAATTTATTTTATTATAATTTTGAGAAATATTATGAGAAGATAATTATTGACAGAATGGTTAAATACTATTTACCACTTATATTATTAAAAAAATGTGTCTTTTGCACTTAAATATATATATATATATGAAAAACAAATAATCATTTTGGTAGAAATAAATATAAGTACATTACAATTAATTCATTCCTATTTAATATTATTATTTTAAAATATGTTTGTATAACATTAAATCAACTTTACTAAATTCTTTTTTCAGGAAACTGAACTACTATTTTTAATAATAGAAAATTAAGTAATTTTGTTAATACATTGAAGATAAGATAGATATTACATCCATTCTAAGTATCTCTAATTCAATACTTTTACTGATCAACACTAACAATAAATATATCTTTTTTCTATACAAGTTTACTAAAATAGTCTAGTTCACTTAATATGCATTATACTATTATTTAATAATTATGATAGTTGAATAATTAGCATATATGTACATAGTACTTAAAATAATTTAAATTAAAGTAATTTATATGAAGAATAAATTACCACTACCTAACATTATAAACAGTTTGAAAAAAAAATAATAATATGTGAGTTACACGAGTTTGAGCACATGGTTAACACATTCTTGAAAAAAGAAAAAAAAAAGTAAAAATGAAACAGACAAAGCTCGTTGATAGGCTGCTTATCAATTACTACTACACCAGCCAATCTCGGGAAAGAAAATTAATGCGACAAAAGCAGAAGAGATAAACCTCATTAGTCGTTTTCAAAATGTTCGTATTGACAAGCTCTTATAACTATTCTAACTAAATCATTGTGTCTACAATGCATGTTACAATCATTTCTTTCACCACCAATGCCTTTTACTCTATTCATCTTGTTAAGACAAATTGACCATACGATGAATTTCAAACCACTCTACAAAACTTACAAATATTAACCATGCCACCTCTAATGCACTATTCTACTATCCAATATTATTATAGTTAAAATCCATAAATCTTAATAATATTATCCCTATTGCATTTTTTTTATTAATAATTAGAATTTCAATTACAGGGTGTTATTAACACATTTGTAATCCTACCAAACACTTGTATTATTTGTTTCTTTTAATTATTGGGATTATATATATATGTATAATTTTTATTCTCAAATTTTAATGCAACATATTAGTTATGCTTTTTGCTAATTAATTGTTACTTTATTTTGAATTTAATTAAGTTATGTATATGTAATTATTTATTGTAATTAGAAGTAAAGTGGGGTTTACTTATCTTATTTAGATCAAAAGGTTTTGTCAAAATAACCTTAAATAATTCAAGTCATGTAAAAAAAAAAATAATAAAGAAAGGAGCAACTAGTACATGCAATGGAAGATGTTTTCTTTTATGATTTGATAAGCATGTTTGTAAAGATAAATTACTAAGGTGGATATATTAAATAGAATAATGGGTGAGGATCAATAACTGCAAAAATTATAGTATTCTTAACTACTAAAGGTGATTTACATACACCAATCATGTACATATCCCCCAAATTCTCCCCATCCAAATTATCCTTTTTTAGTCTCTTCTTATCTAACTAGCCTGATCAAATAAGGTGCAAGTTAGAAATGTAATCTTCTAGTGAAAAGAATAAAGATAATCATTCATTCTAAATTCTTCAGCTGCTTCAAAATTTTCTCACACTAACATACTAGTTCCTCTGAAAGCTCCTCAACTAGACAGCAAAAGATTGCAAGCTCAAGATCCTGAACCAGCTCCCCTGTGTGCTCACCATTTTTCTTCCACCTACCTTCTTCTCTAGAAAAGTCCTCTTCAATCATCATATCAATGGTGTTGCACTCCACTTCTTTCCATAACTCCAGTCTCCTACAAACCCTCCTCATCACCACCGTGTTCCTCTCTTCTGAACAATTCACTTCTGTCTCTTCCTCCATGATCAGATCATAAACCAGCCTCTTAAGGTCCTCAGGTGCCTGCTGCATCTCATCCACCACACTTTCCCCAACAACCTTTTCTTCACCACATTTTCTGTGGCTGTCAGCATCATCGTAATCATCCTCTTCCATAAATGTTTCATACTCGTTCTCTTCTTGCTCTAACATTCTCTTCTCCAGCTCCACTGGATCTAACTCTGCAAGTTTCTCAAATCTACGAAGCCTGTCTAGCAGATGCTGCGTAGTTCCTGAAAAGTTAATACAAAGAAAAGAAAATCAATATAAACATCCTCATTCAGTTCATTTTGTAAAACTGGTTAGAGACATTCATTGCACACAGATCATATTCCAGCAATCTCTTTTTTGTACAGAACTGACAACCTTTCTTGCATCTATTTCAAGTTCAGTGTTTAAGTAACTCAGCATGGATAAACAGCAATAAGTACAAACAGAAAAGTTTTAGCTGCTATTTGAAGCATATAAAGTTTAGGATGCCTAAATTGGTGTTGAAGCACTGGTACTGAGATAAACAAAAATGCTCTCTTCATGCCACTCTTTTACACATTAGATAAAATGATGAATCATACACAAAAGAGAGCCATTAAGATGCAACGTGTGACATGGTTTGGTGTTCAGGAAATTAAAAATTGTTGAGTTGCTGAAACCTTACACAGCACATTGAATGGAAGTATCAGAAGTTCTGACAGGAAAAAAAATTTGTGGGGCATGTGGAAATTTATAACAACACTAGTATAGCAACAATGTGTAGTTGTGAAGAGAGAGTAGGGCAATTTCACATTGAATGCGAATGCATGTTGGGGGATGAGCTATTGCAATCGTTGGATGGAACCCACAGAGATAGGTGGCATTGGTAGAAATGATATCCACAAGACAGCCCCCCTTATGGTATTTTGTAACAGACAACGAATTTTGAAGAGGCGTGTACGATGGCATGTTGATGGAAAACGACCACACAACATAAAATGGTGGAAAATAAACCAAAACAATATATGAAAACAATGACGTACTTTCAACATTGGCATAGCTACAGTCCAAATCAAAGGCATCCTCTCCATGGTCGTTATCATCATCGTCGAAGGGTGGGTCTAGAACAGACACTGGACTGCATTGTTCCTTATCTTCCTCTTCTTTCCCAGATTGGAATTTGTTGACGCCATCACCACTATTAATTTCATTGTCCTATGGAAAATTTCACAACCACCATAGTTAGAATATTGTCGTAATGGGGTAGTTAACATAATTCCCTAATCATTCTTATAATGCCCATGGATTTAGACTCAACACTTACTTCATAATTGGGTTGTTGACTTCTATTTTTTATGTTTTGGTACCCACTCCGCCATTAATGTAATCGAAAATCCAAACCAGAAACTATTTTTCTACAAAATCGAATGTCGGGGTCCAATAATTCATCCCAATAGAACAAACAAAAACAAGATTCGTCTTCTTTTAAAGGGCTTTTTTTTTACCGAATAGCCCCAAAAAGTAAAAGGAAAAATCGAGAAGGTTGCATGGCAGACACCTGGACGAAAAATACAACTGATAAAATCCAAATTAAATTAACCTACGTGACCTCTGCTCGATGAAAAAAATATTTAACAAATTTAGGAAAAATGGCGCGGTAAAATCGTCTCTGTCAGGAAAGTTTCGCCAAAATTCGCAGACCCGAATGCAGATCCTATTTGCCGACAAAAAAAACACCACGAACTCTCACGGATAATTCACGAGCTCAACTCGGTGCTCCAACTCATCACTCTACCGAGTCAAACCAACGAGTTGAACCCAGAGGCGTTAAAACCAGTTCAATTCCTTCAAAGTTATTATTATTATTATTGTTATTAGAATTATAGCTCAATTAAAATGTTCTGAGTTCTTCCAAATTTATCGTTGGCAGTAGTAAATTTAATTAAAATGTAAATTATGATATGTAATCATATTTGAGATAGTATTGTGAAAGTATCAAACATATATTTTTGGACTGTAATCTAAATATAAATATTTTATAAGGTAAATATGTAGATTTTTTATGAAAAAAAAAACTACCATATGAAAAGTCATTATAATATCATAAGTAATAATTTGGTGCAGAAACTTTCACAGTGTATATGTGTATTTTAAACATTTTCATTAAAAATTAAATTACTTTTTTCTAAATTTAGAAAATCTCCGGTTACAAAAGTTTGTAATATACTATTATAAAACTAAGATCGATATGAGTTAAATAAGAAACACTTTCATGCCAAAACAAGTCTGCTTAATTTTTTTTGTTGTATTTTAAATGATTACTTTACATTTTTGTAAACTATTTTCATAATGAATCGCTTATGGTTTACATCGAACATAGACTGAGTACAAATAGTTGAAAAATTGGTGGTATTTTTTTATACAAAAAGGACTTAATTAAGTTGAGTGAACAATAAAAAAAAATTATTATTTGAAAAAAAAAAAAAAAATATTATTTAAAAAAAAAAAAAAAAAAAGCATTTGGTGGAAGAATAATGTAAAAGAAGGAGAAACCTGAGTTGTGTGGCGACAGGGAGATGCGAGCGGTGAAGAGAATTCCGGCGTTCGGCGGGGGGAGTAGTCGGGGCTCCGTTGGAGAGAGAAACGGAAAGGGGTTTGGCAGAAGAAGAGATCATGAGAGTTGAGTTTGCGTTGGTTGTGGAACTGAATCTCTTGTTCCACAGAGTCATCGAAGGAGTGGCCACTACTACAAGTTTCCAAGTCCAACGACTTGTCCTCGTTGCTCTCCGACCACACGCCACTACTGCTGGGCCTGCCCTCACAGGATCCCACCACCGCCACGCCACCGTCATCGTTTATCTGCTCCCTCCTTCGTTGGCTCCTGAGTTTCTTGAAGAGCGAGCCGAAGATGCCCAGGGCCCTGTTTGGCTTGGGTTTGGCGTGTTTGTGGATTCTGAGAGCGGCTTCGAGGAGGAGCGCGGCGGTTTTGGCGTTGGAGGGTCTCAGGGGATGAGTGTGGTTCTTGGAGGGGGACGATAATTCGAAGAGCGGGGATTTGGTGGCGTTGTGGAAGGAGAGGAGGCATTTGTTAAGTGGGAAGTTTGAGTTTGAGTTTGAGGTTGTTTTTCTTAAGGTGGTGTTTGGGGAAGGTGTTTTGAGGAGGGTACGACGGTCGGAAATGTAGTGTTTGAGAAGGAAGGGTTCTTGGTCCTCCAGAAGCAGGTCCCGCAAGTGCTTCTCGGCCATCTTAGTGATTAACGAAGGGTGGGTTTGGGGTTTGTGAGGAGTTTGGGAAGCGCGTTTTGGTACAAATAAGAGAAGTGAGAGTGAGAGGGGAGTTGGTGATTCAAATGTAGGGGTTGGAATAACGAGGGGAGAGAGTGAAATGGTGGTATTATTAAATAATAATGCAGGGAGAGATAGTATGCTTCTGCTACTGTTCAGCCTTGCATTTCTTGTGTGGTTGTATTTTTTTGGTAACTTTCCTATGCTTGCTTTTCTGTGAGACTAATTTCAACTAGGAAACCAAATATTTTAGATTAATCCACTCAGTTCCAAAGATAAGTAAAATTATAATTTCATAAGTGCAATTATAGTTTTTTCATAAAATAATCCGAATAAAAAAAATATATATATATATTTTTTTTTTGTGGATGGCCCTGAGAGAGAAGAAAAATGGAAAATGGTAAGTGTGAGTGTGAGGTGCACAGTGTAGCTGGAGGAGGAGGCTTCCTGTACTAGCTACAAGTCTGAGGGGGGGATCACCTCTTTCCCTCACCAGCACACACATGCTACTGTAATTTCATATTACACCTAATATTTTAATATATTTATTACTCCATTTACTTTTCGGTGTGATTATGTATAGAATTGGATTCAAAATTACGAATAAATTATAATTAATGGGAAATTCTTAACAGATGTAATGCATTATCTTACAAATGTTTAAATTACTTGAAAATTCTACTTTTATCTGCTTGATTATTCATATTTATTTGAGATGTTTCCTTTATTTAGTACTTAAATATAAAATCTTATGTACAATATATTTAGGGTTGACAAAATAAATTACATTTATTCATAGTCAGAACAGACTGAAACACTGACTTATCCTGCCAAAGAAACAGGTTAACTGATTGGTCTACTAATTGTAATGTTTTTAAGACTGAAATTACATTTAAGTCTTAATTATTTTATGTTTTTAATTAAATAAATAAATGAAAAATAAATAATTTATAAGTATTTATAATTAATATTGGCATAGTGTTATTATATATTTTAATCATTCTAATACTATTACACAAAAAAATATAATACTTTAAATTATGATTATTTTATTTTAATAAATTGATTATAATATTTTACATGCATTATATAAAAATAAATAAATAGAGAAACTCACTACATATCTTATCTTATGATTGATAACAGAATTCATAATATATGAAGTATTCAATTATTCTGAATTTGAACTGTTTAGTTTTTCAACTATTTATATGGATAAAATAATTCAAATTTAATAATTTTTAATTTATTTTTTGTAAAATATTTAAATAGTAAATAATTATTAATAATTTAAGAAAGTCAAAATTGATGATATTTTTTTGTAGTTGATCTTGAAAATTGATATTTATTTTTATCAAAGTTATTCAATATTTTTTCAACTAATATTTACGAATTTATTTTTTACGTTATCCAATATTATTTTTTAATATGAATTACAATTATTTAGGATGATACAAACTTCTTAAGATGAGATATCAGTATTAGTTTTAATGTTATCCACAATGACTTAGGATGATATCGATCAATAATACTATTGATTGTAATTTTTCTTTGCTACCTTTTTTTAACTAATTTAACTAAAATATTTCTTCAATTAATATTAATTAAAAATAATCCTAGTTAATGTTGGTTATATTTTTTTCAATTAACATTAAAAAAAATATTAACAAATTATTAAGACAAAATAATATTGGTATCAATGATAAAAAGATAATCATGACCCACGTCAATTGAAAAATCGTATTTTCATTGTTAGATCTCTTAAACTTTTGCATAAAGATTTCTTTAATCTAGTACTTTGAGTTTGAAAGAAATGAGGTATGGTTTGATTATAGTTATGACTATTTTAGATATATATGAGTTTTCTTCTTAGTCCACAAGAGTCGGTTTTTCCATGTATTTAAAGTATTATACAAAAGTTAAGTAAAAAAAATAGTAGTGAGAGATGACATTTCATGATAATGTCAATTTTAAATTTAACCGACATGATATATTATTACTATAAAGAATATATTTTCATCCATCATAATAACTCAAACAAATATATGTAAATATGAATTATACTTACTATATATTTGACTGCTAAAAAGAAAACTTTTACTTTTATGGTTACACTCTTTTCTTCTTCCTCTGGACTTATTTTTCTTGTAACCTAGTGTGCTCCTTCCCTAAAATATAATGTACTCTTTCTTTGTGACATAATGTCAACCCTAGATGCTCATTTTCTTCCAACTTGAACACTGTTTTTATCCAATTGATTTTTGTCTTCGTGTCCCAATAGGTACGCCTTCATTTTTGTTTGCATTCGTTATTAAAAATTGTACTACAATCAAATTGGAAATATACTTGAATATGCCTTCCTTTGCGGGAGAATGAGACTCCTAAATTATATATCCTAAGATTGATTATAATTTGTTATTTCATTTTATTAGGTTAGAACATCTTTTTTAGTTTGGTTGTGTACCTATGTATCAATTTATCATTAGGGTTAGGTTCGGGGTAGGGAGAGGGGAATCGAGAAGTCACTTTGGGCTAAACCAATCCCGAACATATATTCTTTTTAATGTGTTTAGAAAATCAAATTCTTGGCATATATAGTTATTGTTTATAAAAAAATAAAATACAAGTTAATGTAGTCAAAGCTAACTTTTTAATGTACTCAAAAGCCAACTAATGGAACAAAAATGGTTCCTATAAAGTGAGGGTTTTACTTTATAGAAGGAAAATTGGAAAGTTATATATAGAATGAAATTGATTAAAAATGCATTGGATGAAATTTTGTTGAAATGCTTGTAAATATATAAATTTGTGTTATTGTTTGAATATGGACTGTTAATTTTTCAATTAACGGTTATAACTCCTATTTTTCTCCCTATAATCCCTCGATGTTAGTTTAAAGAAGTTGAACTCCAAAGGTAAAAAGAAAAAAGAATATTTGGATTCAAAATATCTGCCATGTTAAACTGCAATGAAGTATTTAATCTTTATAGTGGCACATTAATTGATGCTCAACCCTTGTCTATGGTGTCCTTTGGCGATATTGATATAGAGATGATCGATGTACAAAAAATAATCGATCTATCTGTAGCTGCACATACTACAAGGTCCAATGAAAATGTAAAAGATGATTCAATGTTGTTAGAATCTACTTCAAAGGACAAGGATGATTCCATTCTCTCAAGGGGCCTTATGCTTTTACCATTTAGAGAAGAGTGGTTATCCAAGCTCAATAATCTCAACTATGTGACAATTGATGACTCTTTGTGATTGACAATGTACTAATTATTGCCAAATAAGCTAGTATCATGTGTTCCTACTATAGCTGGCAATGACGTGGTCAATGACCTCATCACAATCAATGGAAGCTTGAAAGCAGTAGGAATACTCCTTTCATGATGATTAGGGATGATATCAACTATATCATGTCCAACATAAATGTTTTTAAGATGACTTGCATAGACACTAAATGTTTAACCCATCATCTTAATAAAGAAGAAGACGACGATGATGAAATATCAACCACTAATGATCGTCATGATCCAAACATGCTTCCTCTTCCATCTCATCAAGGTAAGGTGTAAGTATTAGATCTCGTCAAACACAAGTCTTTCAATTGGTTGAACATACATAAGCATTTTGTTATCATATCTTTGTTTAAACAAATAAATACAAGCTTATATGCAAACATACACAAGTGGTTTGACTTATATGTTTTACTTGATAAACTTTCTTTTGGAAAGACAATAAGTACACTTCTTGTTATAGATGATAAGCTTTAAGCATTTCATAATACACGTCAGAAATTAATAAATACTTATGTTACTTGTTTCTCTCAAGAGGATATTACATTGAGGTGTCCACATCAAGAATTCTTAAAGAATGTGTTTAAAGATGATCCACACAAATAGTATTTTTGAGTCCTACACAAGATAGTCAATTGTATGAGGCCTTATGCCTTACATAAAGGTAAAAAAAAGTCACATGCTTAAGCATGACAAGTTAGGTCATGTATTAGAGAAGTTAAGTAAATAAGATGCATACATTTAATGTTGCATAAAGAGTATTTAGTGTGTTAACATGCTTAAACATGGTCAGAAGCAAGACAAAGAGGATGAAAGATGTATAACCTTAGAACGACTCAAAATGTTTGCAATGACTAGTTTCTTCTCAACTCTATGTATAAAAAATCTATGCAAAGAAGAAAGGTTAATGACAACATTTACGAAACACTCTCTAATTTTCAAGCAATCTTTAGCCTTCATTTTTGTGAGGAAGAACATTGTATATGTTCATAGCAATCTAGAAGAGTGTACTCAGACTCATATTCATCTTAGGATGTTAACACTCTTTTAGTGTGCAAAACCCATAAATCACAATCTTTGTATAAACATAGTTGTTTAGCTGGGAGTGACTAGATCCAAAGGACGTTCATGCTTAGTCAAGAGTGACCGTGTCCAAGAAATACTTGTTGTTTAGTCAGAGAGGTTTTGTCCAAAAAATACTTGTTGTGTTAGTAAGGAGTGGATAGGTTCAAAGAATACTAGATCTTAGCAATGAGTGACTATGTTCTAAGGTGTTTAGCCAAAAGTGATTAGGTCCAAATAATATTTTTTTTGTATCTTGTACCTATTGTTTGGATCAATAGATGGATTTGTGTAGATTTAAGAGAGTGGATTGGATTGTTTGGATTAAGGGATAGATGGTGAGATTTGAAGAGAAAGTTTGAGTTGAGAGTGATATGATAAATATGATTGATATTTTAATTTTTTAAAATTGATAAAAGTGTAAGATGATAAATTTACTCCTGTCTTTGCACAAGTGCCTATTAATGAAAGGACATTTCTGTCTTTGCACAAGTGACAGTCTGTCTTTCTGTTACTTTCTCTATACATGTGTAAGGGGTATCTCCTGCAAATCTGTCATTTCATATCCCTCCAAATATTCTCATCCAAAGAAATTTAATCCTGCAAATTTTTGTATATCCATCTACAATAAACAATCCTACCCAAACACTCTGATAGAGTTAATTACAACCTTGATTATGTTGATAAAGAATTATACATAATTGGTCAAACAAACCACAAAATAACTTATAAAAATATCTCTAAAAATAACTTATAAGAATATCTCTAATATCTTATTTTTTTTTTATCTCACATATTGTTTATCAGCATCTAATTAAAAAAGGAGAGTTTTGAAAAAACAAATTTTTAAATAGATTTTTTATAATGTTCTCTTAAAAGTTACATTTGACAAGTTTGTAAAATTATTAAAAAAAGTAATTTTATCTAGTTTAAACTTAATACGTTTAAATCTGTCAAATATTGTTTGAAAATAATATTTTAGAAAATCTTAAAAACGTTTCAATTTATAGTACTACAATATTTATTTTAATTTTTTCGTAGTGAATATTAAATATAAATTAATATAATTCGTATATATAAATCACTGATATTTATCAGTGATATCAAACGTGAATATTATTAACTTTTTTATGTAGAAATAAAATGAAAAATTGTCATTTTCATATTTCATTTTCAATATTTATTTTTCTGTACTCGTCTTTTCTTACCTACTAAACAAATCGACATCTCAATTCATTGTTTGTGAGTAAAAGAATGAAACTACAAAAATACTAAATATTGTTAACAAAGTTTTAAGAAAGTATAAATAATTAGTAAAATAAAATACTAAATAAATATTCTGATACTTATAAAATCAATAAATATTTTGATACTTAACTGATGAAAAAATTTATATTTGTTTGCCATTAAAAAAATGCAAATTCATTTAAATTTTTAGATATTACAATAAAAATAGCAAAAGTTAAAATAACTTATATAAAAATATTTTCTTTTATCTAATATATAAAAAATAGATATCAAATTCAGTTATTATAAAAAAAATTAAGGTAAAAGTGAAGTCCACAGAATATACTGGATGACTATATTATTTTGGTTACCCATAATTGTTAAGTAGAGTAATTTTATAGAATTTTAATCTTTAATTATCAGTTCTCAATACACGGCGAAATGTTATTATCTAGAAACCAAAAGTATAAAATATTCTAATTTTATTAGCAATTTTTTTATAATTAGATTTAAATTTATTTGAATGGAGATTAAAGAATAAAATAGTTTAAGTGTTGTTTTTAACACCAACATTTTGAAATGTTAATTGAAATTTGGCATAACCAACTCAAAATTATCCTTAACCAAGTGATATTCGCGTCGCGGCAAACCTTCAAAACTTAAAAGAATCTATTGAAAAGATTTCAGAACAATGAGAGTTAAACTCATACAAAAAAATTAATATAAATTTTAACTCAAAATCTCAAGATAAGAAATTTATAGAATAGCATTTTTAGAAAAGTAATAATTTAGATTTCTTAATCAGTATTATAAACGTGATATAAATATGAGAAGCGATTTTAAATTCTTGCTGTTAATGTTGTCACGGCTGTGGTAATTAGATTGCAGCATTATTAGGATTATGATTCGTACATCGTGACTGAGAAAACAGAAGAGGCAGTCACCGTCACAGTACTTGTGAGTGGTGATTGAGACCCCTTTCTGTTCTGCTTTTGGATCTGTTGTTGCCTCTGTCTTCTCTCTGAACCCAAAGCCTGATTTTCAGTTTTCACTTTTCCCTTGCATCACTTTCATTTTTTTCTCTGTTTTCTTAATCATGTTTTGTAATGTTTATCTGTAATGTTTGTTAAATAGACTATATTTTTCTTTTCACCAGAAGCATTATACCATATTTATAATCATCTTCCAAAAGAAAATACAAATATACAAAAATCAATGAAGAGAAAAAATATAGAAACAAAATACCTTAACCTTGTCATGTACCATTCAACCCACATGCTACTTTATGAGTTCTTTTTTATCCAGCCAATTCTTACACTTATCTCATAAAGCACCCCATGAATTAGATTCTCGTTGTATGAAAAGGCTATTGTTATTTGAATCTACAACACTTGTCCACAACCAACAGTCTAGTTTAAACCTAATAAATAATTCTATTGATATTCAAGTTTTCTTTTTTTTCTCGAAACACATGTTCCTCCTCCCACATATTCCAAATCTTTCAAACAGTCGCATACCACAAAATCTATCTATCTAATTTTTATCTTAAAATGCTCATGCCAAAGTTATATTGATAAAAATGCATGTGTATCAAATAACAAGACATTACTCAAGTTCACCCATCAATAACACGTTCCACACACCTCTCACAATTTTTCACGAAAGAATAAATGTTTCACTAATTTGTCCTCCTATTTGCGAAATGAAGATAGAAGCTGAGGTTATGAGTACAAAATCTTACTTATATATTGGTTGTACTTTGTAAGGCCCCTATTCTATAATACTCTTCACACAAGATATTTAACATTTTATCAAGAACAAAAAAGGAAATATAACGATTAACTAATTAAGATCATCGTTTACGGAGAATTGAAAAGTATATATATAATAAAAAATATAAAAAGAAACAAAATAACTGATTATATATAATATTTAAAATCCAGAAAGTGAATAACTAATTATATATAATTTTTAATTATATTTTATTTTAAATATTTTTTATGGCACTTTGTTTTTTCATACCAACTTGAAGACATTTTGGTGTTGTTGAATTTTCAAGTCCCTTTGAATAAGATATTTGTGTGCATATTTATCAATATATATTCTTTTAGGATCATCTTCTTCAAATATCATGCTTTTAAAAGAAAATTGAGTTTATAAAGTTTTATTTTTAAAAAAATAATGAATATATTATCGATAAATTGAGAATCAAACACAAGTCTTATAAATATACATAAAATTAAGTTTATTATTATCATTATTATTATTATTATTATTATTATTATTAATGTTAATAAAATAATAGTTATTATTAAAGTTATTTTTATTATTATTATCACCATAATTATTATTCTTTCTAACACCCCAAAAATTATTCTAACATCTAGTCTATTTAAAATAGTAGTTAAAATATAATACATAATATAGATAATATAGATGTATATAAATATTCACTCACACTGTACTTCAAAAGATTTTTTTCTTTATAAGAAATTAAAATATAATTGATTACATTTACACATAAACAAAATAAGAATTTTTGAAAAAAACTTTTAAAACTGCAATTGGTTCAATCAAGAGCATCTTTCCCAGTATCCTCTGCAACATTACCTACTCCTGTGTATAACATGGTCATGGCAGATAGAAGCAAACAAACAACACAAACAAGAAAGGGTAAACTAGTAATTCAAAATATCTCAATTAGTCTTAAATAACTTTGGGATTTGCACATTTCATACTACTCCCAATTTGTGTGTCTCATCTCATCACCATTAATCTCATATGGCGGGTTAATCCATATGACTGTCTTGACCAATTCTCTTTCAAGCTGCAGTGTTTTAGTCATATGAACCTCTTGACTCTCACCACTTAGTAATATTCATCTATTTGATTCTTATTACTAGTAGAGAGTCAGATATCAATCGTTAACAAAATCCTTGGACAAATGAACATCCTATTTCTCAGCACATATGTTTTCTTTCCTAAAAACACTATGACTACATATCACATACAATTCATATTATACATCATCAGTTTTCATTCATCTATTCATTCACTTTGCATTTCAATCCTAATAATCTCAAGAAAACTTCACCACTTTATATAATTGCATAATATTAGATACAATTCCTCAATCAATCATGCATAAAGACAGACATATCCACAGGTCATACCTATCAAAGTCTTATCACAAGTCATATTTAATCCATCAAACAATAATCAAAAGTTCTCACATGCTACTTTCTAATATTATTACTCAAATCAAGTCAATTAATCACACCAAATCAATATAAGCAATAAAACTCATTCAGTGCCTAAGGACCAGTTAAACTTGCAAAAAAGACTTAAGTATTGATAATCACATATTCAAGTCTTTTATTCTAGAGTTCTATTTGAAAGTAACTAACTAGTATTAAAAAAACAAGTTACTAGCTTCCTTACCTGATGATTATCTTCACAACAGTTCCTCCAATACCCAACAGAGATACTAATCTCAAATATTAAGGATTTAGAATAACTTATCAGAACAAAACCAAATTTTAATATAATCTTAATTAAGTTGAGAAAAATATTTTTCTTAACTGTCTGTATTAAGATTGAGACAAAAATATAAGAAAAATCAAATAGTAAAGGATCTTTAGAACAAATAGAAACTTACTTTTTTTGAAAATTTAATAAGATAAAAATGATCTTTAACTCCTCAACTACTAAAGGTGTGATCAGATTCTAAAATAGATGAAGTATAGAGGAAAAATCTGAATAAAAGTTTACAATGCGAGAGAAAAATTTGAAAGATAATTAAAGGTGCGGAGAGTCTATGTTTTGTTTTTGTTAAAAAAAATTTAATGAGTTACATTCTCAATGTTATTATTATAATTATTATTTTTATTGTTAATTACTATCATAATAATAATAAATTATTATTATTATTATGATAATAATTTGTAGGTAAAATTTATTTGTAATTACTGATGAAATCCATCTATCAGTAAAACATTAATTATTTAATCATTTATCTATTAATTTTTTATCGATAATATTTGTAGATCAAGTCTAAAGTTTATTATAATATAAAATTTAGTATTATTTATTACGATCAAAAAATTATAAATAATCTTACAAGACTACTTAAATAATTAGAATTAAATTATATAGATAAATAGTTTATATACTTATCAAACCATTGATACCTTAATAAAGTTACTTTTAAAATGAAAATACTAGAAATGATAGGTACATAAAATAAGTAAATAAAAACTAAGATAGATTAAGGTGATATTTTATATTATTTTACTTGTTTGTGTCCTTGTTCCAGTGAATATTCATTACATATAAAAAAATAAAAATATCTAGATTCTTAACTCAAATGCAAAGTTCGAAATTTTAGAAGAAGAAAAAAACACTTTGGGCGAAAATCTGAAATGAATTCAAACTGGACCTATTATTTCTTTTTCTTTTTATTAGAGAAAGAATCTCTGTTCAATATAGTTCATATTAAAATTACAATTTAGAAATTAAAATTTGTACTTCTAAATAAGAATTTAGTTATTTTTATTATTAAGAATTCATGTTACATATATGACCTGCCTTTGTTGTCTCTCAATCTTTTTAACCAGTCTTACATCTATGTACAAGTTTGATGTAGGTTTGCTTTATTTGACTGAAATAAAATTGTATTTTGTAAGAAGTGACTTAAGTCAATTTTATTTATAATAAATTCATATTTGTAATCACAATTTTAACATAAATAAAAATGACCTAAAATGCACTTATAAACAAAATTTTATTTCAGTTAAATAAAAAAACAACAAAATTATATATGCAGTGCTACTTTTATACACACTAGTAACATAATAAAGGAAAAAAAATTATGTTACGTAGCACCGCTTCTTACTAATAATAAAAAACTAAATTCATAAAATTAAGATTTTTAATTTGTGAAGTTGTACTTCCTTAATCTCTAATTAAAAATGTCCATCTCCTTAATTTTAGAAAGTACCATCTTAATAATACATTTGGTTTGTTAGTTCTTCTTTTGGAATGCTTCACACTCATTCTAAGAAGTAATTATTTTTCAAAATTAAATTAGTTTTAAGACATGTTTAATTACTCCCATACTTATATTCACTCAAAATCTTACCTTAAAACTTAAATTTATGTAACTGAATCTAATAAAAGTAGTCAAAGCCTCTTTCTCCAAATGATAAAGACTTTTTCTTTTTTTTGTAACTATCAAAAATAGTCTTTACTTAAAAATGCTGCACCCGAAATAATTATAGGTAGCCAGCAGTTTCTGTAGTAACCATTGGTGACTTCTGATGGCTGTTCCAATAGAACAACAAATGACACTTTCTCGGGACTATCATTCAATGTCGGACAACACAAGTGAACCTGAATTTGGCACTTTGCAAATGACTCCCATTCTCCTCACATATGTTGTGATTAAATATATACTGTAATGTGTATTAATCTATTCTTAAACCAAATGAATAACTTGATCACAGCATCATTACTATCTATAATCAACCAAGTTTCAAATAGAATAAAGAGAAATTAATTAACAATAATCAACAATTTTAACTGATGACGTACCTTTGTGGATTTAACTTTTGTTTCTTTTCACTTAATAATAAAGAAATGAAAAGTAACAAGATTACCACTATGCATAGATGTGAACAAAAATAGAGTAATTCGAAATCTTGATTTTTTTCAGTCAACATGCAAGTTTGAAGTAAAACGCATAAAAAATTATATAAACGCAAAGGTGTAATTAATTATACTGCTCATTAAGATTGCATGGAGTAACACATGTATAAGTTACAGCAAAAGAAACAAAAGAATAACTTAACCAGAAAATAACAAATCTCGTGCACGCCCATGTTCTGTGCCAGCATTCAAAGTGCAGAGAAGACAATTTGTCTGTATCTGATTGTATAAGTAAGCTATCTACACTTTATTTGTCTTTCCATGATCTATATAATTTTTATTCACACTCACTTTCATATAGGCATGACCTAATTTTTAATCCATTCACCCACCATGTATAAGTACAAGATAAATAACATGATAAATTAGTACTGTTCTCATGCACACCTCCATATGGTCAATTAAAAGGGGCAAAGAAAGTTAGTGAGAATCTTCATCCTCGTGTCTTACTATGTTGTCATAATACATGATCGGTTATGTTATAATAGTTCATCCACTTGTAATGCATGTAAAAGTGCATGATCTCAAGCCTGTATGACTTGGAAATAAACTTCTTTTCTATTTTTTTTTTACTGTTCCTTTGTTAACTTAGTGTAAGTTGGTCATACGCATCTTTGGAAAACAAAATCACACATGTTTCAGTTTGCATTTTCTATTATTATTTTGTTTTAGTGGGATGAATAAGTTTTGGAGAACAACATACCATATGATTAAAATAAAACATAGAACAGAATGTAAAAATTTATTGTTATGATATAATAATAATAATAATAATAATAATAATAATAAATTCAATGTAGAGAAAATATTTAATGAACGTTGAGGTGTAACATTATAAAAGATCTATGATAGAATAGTAGTATAACAACACCCATCTACCAATAGGTTTACTACCCCAAAATAAATACAAAAATTCTCATGATATACTCCATGACAATTATATAGAAAGCAAAGGACAGCTTGTAATTTTGTTTAGTAAAGCAATGCATATGTCATTTTCCCTGAAGGTTAAGATTTAACTATTTTCTTTTAAGATTGCTGAATTGGTTAAGAATTAATTAAAATTGAATTATATAATAAAATGAAGACAGATTTATGTCCTATAATATCATAATATATGTGCTGATAATATATATTTTTTGTTCACTATACAAATTATATAATGTATTTTATAATAATTATATAAAAAGTTGCAATACTTTTTTATTTGATTTAGTGTCAAAAGTTTTCCTTTTTTTTTTCACAAATTATCTGTATATGCATATCTAGAATCATTATATCATATTATTAAATGATTTTAATAATACACAAGTAATCAAATTTATCAAACAAATTACAATAAAATATTATTAAATATGATGTATAATTTAAAATAAAGTAACATATTTTTCTTTTTATTTTAATAAATTCAAGAAAACCTTCATCAGTGATAATTTATAACGAGATCCACATGTACTAATAACAATTTATCTTAGAAATAAATCAAATCTTAGCTATGAAAAAGGCCAATTAATTTAGCTAACCCAAGTTGATAACTTTTTTCTAGTAATGAGTGATAGCTTATAAATAATTAATACTTCATTTCCTTGTCAACAATATGAATCTATCTTAACTATTTTATTTGTTGGTTATTTATATAAATGGGTATCTCTAATTCTATACATACCTCTTCCTTCTAATGGATCGAATATTGAAACACCTCCTTGTCTATATTTTGGTTAACAAGTTTCAAAAAATAAAACTTTCTAGATAGATTTTCTTAATATATTTTTTAACTCTCTCCATATGTAATGTGTCAGATTCTTGAACATATCCTTCCATAACTATCTAAAGTCTCTAGTTTGAATATGCAATAATTGGCTAATCAATCAGGAAAATGATATATTAGAACTAATTATGATACATGCATGCACACACCTGCTTCATTCCAAAGTTAAACGTGTATTTTAAAAAAATGATGTTGTGTTGATACATTTAATATTCTTCACAATAGAAATAATCACACCGAAATCAGAATAAAAAACAAATCAAATTAAACTAATAAGCTTGTTGATTCTTGCAGGTTGGTAAACTATAAATAGGGATGAGTTCCCACATTGTCATGGGACAAGGCAGACTATATTCCATTTAACATGAATCTCATTAAAAATAGTATTACCTTGTATTATAGTCTTTTTTTTTTTTTACCTAAGTATTTAAGGTGTAATTTAAGATCTTAGCCAGAGAGTATTTCTTATATATTGCCTTGCTCTTTTTTTTTTTATTATTTACAAGTTCAAAATCTCCTTTGGTCAATTGTCTCTTTTAAAGGGTTGGATATTTACGTGTCCTTTTTCTTATTTTTTTTCTTACGTTTTAACTCTAAATTGATCCTAGCTTCCCTATCATACTAGGTTGTACCAGGTTGTGAGTACCGTAAGCAAATAACAGGGTATCACAAATAATACCTAGCTATCAGATAGAGTCTGACAATAACAAATCCTAACTATTCTAAAAATAATATAATATTTGAAAACTATACTAGCTAACACCAGATTGAATGATCATATCATACATACATGCATTATATTAATTTTTAATTAATTTTATACAATAAACTTCATCAACAACTTTTTGTTAACAATTCTTACCAATCCATCTTACTTTCTACAATTGAGAAACTACTATTAAGCATTAATTATACCACTTCACTCACACTTATGGGAAAATTACTAATTGAGCAATGAAACATTTTTACATGCTCTTGCCTGTTCCAAAAATTCATTAGCATCACTCATACTTATTACAAAAAAACATCTTAATTTACTATATAGAAACTTTTATATAAAAACTTTTATTTGTAAGCAAATTTAGTATTATTTACATAAAAATTCATAAGAAATTATCTATAGATTTTTTCTACAAAAATATCACATATAATTATATACGAATAAAAATTCGTAACTAAATTTAATATTATTTACAAAATTTATTTATGAAAAAAATTTATAGATAATTACATGCAGATTTTATAAAAAAATATATATATAACACCTATAAAGGAAATATCAATAACTAGATTTATTAAATTTATTAATAATAATATTTTTATTATTATTAGCATTATATTACTGATATTATTATTATTATTATTTTCATTGTTGTTAACATTATTAATATTATTATCAATATTATTAATAATATAATTAATGCTATTATTATTATAATTGTTATTATTAATATTGTTATTAGTATTATTATTGTTAATATTAATATTAATAATAATAATTTTTTATTGTTATTACTATTATTATTAATATAATTATATATCATTAATTATTATTAATATTTAATTAATATTATTGTTCTTATTAATAGTATTATTGATATTATTCTTAATGATAATAATAATCATAATAATAATAATAATTTAATAATGATACTCATAATAATAATAAAAAAAATAGTATAAGTTTAAATGATATAATGATTATAATAAGTTATATATATATATATATATATATATATATATATATATATATATATATATATATTTAAAGGATTCGGATTCAAATCACTCTTCCATTAAATTGTAAATAATAAAAATAAATAATCATAATAATAATAATAGTATTAAAAAATAATATTAGTTATATTGGTTTGATATAAATGATGACAACATTTAGGTTTGATCTATACTTGTAGGAAATACTCCTTTCCACTAGCAATATTTTTCTTAATTATCAAATTACTACCTTCTCAATTAAATAATCTTATAACAAAATGATACTATGATTAACTTTACAATTTAGAGAGTTTAGTCAGAGAAAAGAGTTAAGAATATAAAATTTTTAATAAAATAAAAAATAATGAAAATAGTCTATTTATAAACTTTATATTTTTTATCCATTTAAAATTTATCTTCATTGAATCTCAAGACTTACGAAATATATTCTATATATTTAATTTTGTATTCATTATAAATTCTTGTACTTTTATTTATAGATTAATTAGATTATATATATAGTGAATATTTCATCACATCTTTTAATATTTTAAACTCCATATAAAATAAAATAAATGCACATAGCCGAAAACAATGCCATGTTTTCATTATTACAGTTAGTATAATAGTTAAAATATTATAATTTTTAACAAAATAACATAAGAAATAATATAATATAACTTATGTGAAAAAGAGAAATAAAAATAAGAAGGCCTTCGAAATTATAAAATTATTTAATAGATATTTGAACGATAAAACCAGAACGATGCATAAAATTAAAAATTAACATTTCAAATCTTTCATTTTACAATACCTCTATCAATTATTAAAAGCTTATTTATTAAATATTATTAATAAATTTGAATAATTTTTTTAACTACTAAAAAGAAACAAAAAGATGTCAAAATAGTTAAAAAAAAAACTATATTATTGAAATACCAAATTTTAGAAAAATGTTGAATAAAATACTAGGAGTTCTTTTCAAAAAATACTACTGATAACATATTACCTACACCTTAAAGAGAAATATATATTTATACTAATTTACTCTAACTCTTCAACTATCCAATTATCTTCTTAGAAAATTTTACAATTTTTATGATAATCAAAATCAATTACATACATAATACCACTCATGACGAAAATACATATACTAAATCATTTTTTGTTTGTCATGTCTTAATTTCCTTCACGACTAAAAACTTTATATATTTTCTATTGTTAATAGGATTATACATAAAGAAGATTAAAACTTAAGTAATAAATCTCGTAGAGAAAATACACAATATATACGTTTTTACGATGGTATTACTTATAATAAAATAATATTTCTCTCTTCCACTTATAGATAGACTAAAACATGAAAAATATAAGTTTAAAGGTTTTTTCTCATAAAATATAGAGTTTAATAGAAAGTTCTTTGTGTTTTTGTTGCTCAAAATGTGATATAGAATAATCCGTGTTAATATCTTTGTTGTAATTATATATTATATGTTTGTAACATAAACATATGTTTTCATGCTTATGTCAAGGCATAGAAAGTTTTATTTCCTTTTATGTATCTATTTAATATAAACCCATAAACAAGACATAAAACATAATAATAAAGGCAATGCATTTTCACTTGATTGAAACTTTTTTTTCATATTTTACATAAATAATGTTATTGTGAATATTAATTCAAATGTTATCCATTTGTATATATGAAAATTTACAGTTTAAACATCATATTTGAATAACATTAAATAAGAAACGTGAATATCATTAATGATTATTTTATAAAAAAATAAGTTAATGACGAGATAATTTCTAATAGAGGTATATGCATTTGACATTATTTTACATAAAAGATTAAAATATTTTATATATATATATATATATATATATATATATATATATATATATATATATATATAACATTTATGAAGAATAATCAATCTTATATATATAATCGTGTTTATTATTATCTAATCTTTACCATCAAAACCTAAAAAAAAAATAGATAATGATCCAAGTAACCTTAGATAACTGAACAGTATAACATCTTAACGTGAATATGCTGTAATAATTTAATAACACTATTTATCACATTAAATGAGTAATATGTGCACAATTACTAATAATTGATGTTAGATTCCACTATTCAGTATAATAAGTTTTATAGTATATTTATTTTTAGTATAAAAAACCATTTTAATGTAAAAAATTTAATTTTATTAATCTTAAGTCAATTTCGTTATTTATTGACGTAATTGAACACGTGTTTTGTGTGTAATACTTGCTACATGTGTCATTTAGAGAGATTTCTTAATGCTAATTTGATTTTAGTCTTAATAAACATCCTACCCAATCTTCCTTACAAAACACACGAAAACACACCCTTAACAAAAATCTTCAAATATAATAAAAAAATCATAACTTCCCTCAAGTAGATTCCTTGTAATTTCAAGACAGATTATTGTTATTCTTTCTTATGTAGCGAATACCCTTCTTTTGTTTGTCTCCAACACAAATTCACACTAAGTCACAATGATAAAAGCCATTAGCAACTTTAAAAAGCCATAAATAAAAAAAGTAAAAGTCTCTTTTAAGTTAGAACCAAATTAATGTTAATTGTCTCAATAAATACCTCTTGAGATAGATATTAAACACCAAACACGTATTCAATTATAATAAAAAATAATAATTTTTTTGTATTAAGAATTTTTTTTTCCTTTGGGTTATATTAAAAACGAAATATAACATGTTATCCTTCTTAAAATTAAAAGGAAAAATAACTATCTCTTGAAAATAGTTTAACTGATAAACTTCATTATTTGACCGACAAAAAAGAGTAACTGATTTCACGACAAATTAAAAAAAACAAATTCAGAGCGGATACTATTAGTTAATTTCAAATTTTTAAGATAGCTAAAATTATAATAAATACGAGAAAGGAGTAATATTTAAAACAGTTATGAACAGGTTACATTAAATATGTCACCGAATGCATCAAACTCGCCGCACACAGATTAATAATGACTTATCTATCTTTTGTTTTTATTTATTTATTTTATTTGATCCGATCTTCTTATCAATAAATTAATACTTGTAATGCTTAGTTAATAATTGTGTTACCATTTAAAGGAAAAGTGAATATATATTATTTTCTTGCAATTGAGAGATTTAATTAAACATTTTATTAATAATGGGATTAAATTGAATAAAACAAGTGAATAATAATATAAGTAACAAGTAGGAAGGTGGAAGTGAAAGTTATCTTAACAATAAAGCGAGCATACAAAAGGATATTTCATTTTTATTAACATTAATCTAAGTTTATCCTAAACTTGAGAGCATTATTTTGCATGTTTTGGACCTGGAACAAGTTTTCTCATCCCAATAAACTTTTCTTTGAAATAAATAAAAAAGAACAAAGAAGGAAAGAGATAGGAAGGAAAGTTTTATCTGTAAGATGAATGAAGGAGGGGGGCCCACATAAAAGCTTGGCAAAACGACAACGCAGAGAGGACAGAGTGTAATGAATGCACCGTCATTCGATGTACCCCCACACAATGCAGCCAATGCCGAGAGTACATTTCCCACGTGTGCATCAAGGCATGGACCACTGACACGTGTCCCAACCTTTTCTCACATTCCCCCTTTCAATACGCTGACGTGGCACTTCATCCTACATAGGATTCCCCTCTCCCCCCTCAGGTGCAAAGCATGCGCACACTGCCCTCATAAACCTTTTCTGTCCTTTTCTAATATTTATATTCCCCTCTAAAATTAAATGTCTTTTCTTCTACACAATAAATTTTAGTAGTATTTTAATTTTTTTTTAAATATAATTAAATTAGTTTAAAAAATAGTTGAAATTAAAGTTTAACGGTTGAAAATATTGGTACCTTAGCGTTGTCGTATTGGCGGGCATGGGAAATTATGGGGTTTTGTAGGTTTTGTTGTGAACTACTTTTTAGGTTATGGTCAAACATTTTATTGAACTACACTTGGAGACTTGGAATGGTACAAAGTACGAATAGGACAGTTGGTATGATAAAATATTATTGAAGTAGCCAAATGGGTCACTACCACAGCAGACATTGAAATCTTTGAACGTATTTATAAATGCTCGTGGGAAAACAAAACCATCCCACCCTTTTAATATTGGCAAAACGACACTCCCTCCATTTTCTCTTTTCTCTTTTCTCTCTCAAACCACAGCTCCTCTTTATGTGCCCATCACATTGTTCTGGATATTTCCTTTTCAAAGATCGTCTACAAGATATGGAAATGGGGTATGGAGATTCTTCGCAAATGTCACCACTCCTCTTTCATTTCCTTCACATTGTAATTACTACATGTCGACACTTTTAAGATGCATATAAATACAACAAACATATACGTTCAAAGCATCACAAGAAAGTTTCTTATTATCATATGTTATATACTATATCTTACAAATGTAATATAAATTAGAATATCATAAATGACTAAAAAATAATGTAAAAAAAGAAGAATTACAAACTTATGTTATTTTAAGATTTTCACATGAAAGTAATATTATGATATTTTATATAGATTTATTCTGTTGATTTTTTTTTAATAAATTCTCCTCAAAAGATCTAAGAGCATGCAACTTGAAAATAAAAGTAATTTTTTTATATTAAGAATCAAATTTTATGTATTGTTAGTCACTAATTAGGTCTAGGATGTGAATCAAATCACATAGCATATATGTTTTCTCTTTTACACAATATTAATTCCCATTAATCATTAATACTCAGTTTCTGTATGTTTTATGTATCTGAATACAAAAAGAAAAGTTTGATCTATATATATATGTTTTTTTAATTTGTTTCAATTCAAACACTCACATAAAATTTGTCAAATATCATGTACTCTTTTACCTACATTTCTATTACATTACAAGATTGATTCATATTTCTAGTATTAATAAAGTTATAATTGACGTTTAGCCTCAACGGTAGGACATTTCAATCTCATTTTGATGTTGTTTATTATTTTAGTCAATTCATTTAATGGGTTAATCAATTAAAAACATTCTTATACTACATTTATCTTGGTCTCGTTTCACTCTAATAGATTAAATTGTAGTGACAATTAATTAAACTTCAGATTCAAATCATTCTTCTATTTAATCGATTCATCTATCGGGTAACTCGACCTAATTAATTAACATCCTAATATTTTATTTTGATCTCGTGTGATTGACTATTTAGATTATAGAAAAAAAAGTAAGTAATAAAATATATGAAAAGTAAAGGGAAATTAAGCACATATATAGTTTGTAGGCTGAGGTCATTAATAAATAAGCTAAAAAAAAACATCAAAAGCATTTTTCAACAATATACAAAGTGATCTTCGATTATGGCCTCTGGTAGCCTTGTAACACAATTTAGCCACTGCAACCATGCACGAAGTGATTGTTATGCGAAATCAAAGACGCACAACTTTCTTCTACCGCATACGTAAAAAACATCCATACAAAATTATCACGTGGTTATTTCATTTTGTTGTTAGTGCAGAAAGCTTGCAGTGCCTCCGTTCTTGAACAATGAAAAATAAAGGTAAAGGAGAGTAATATCACCAAATCCAGCTGTTTTTCTCTTTTTTCATCTTACCCAACAAAGGACCTTTAAACCATTATCATCCCTCTTCTTTTGTCCTAAATCATTAGATATCAAACATAAACAAACACATGTTGTACTCGCCTTTTACTCTTCGTAAACAATACCATAGTAGGGAAACAAACACAACAGAAAATGGGACAAGCAAAGGGAGAACAATTGGACAAAAAAGGAAACGTGAATACAAAAGATGACAAATAAAGACCTAAATGGATAAGAGAGGCAAAAAGACTTTCCAAGGGAGAAGAGAAATATGGGAGAGCAGAGAAAATGAAGTGATGAGAGTTTTCCCGCTAGATTATAAAGCTTTTTTCTACAAACATTATGATGACATGCTGAAAAACTCGAGCATTAATGAGAGGACACAGAAATTCATTATTGTGTGTACTCATCCTACTAGTAGGGCAAAGCCATCTTACAAAGGATGTGCATTAAGTAACGTCTCTTGAGTGAATAAATGTGGTAATAATCTCTAAGTTAGCAATGTATTGATCCCTTACCTATGTTACTACTGAAAAAGAAAAGATCTCACAATACATCTAGAATATATTACACCACCAAAAGATGATTACAAAAAACACTATTCACGATGCAAATACATTCTAATAGGAATCTTTTTTTCGTAAACTTGAAATGAATTTATTTGATATGAGTGATGGATGGGACCAATAATAACAATATTCTGCATGCTCCGCCATGCTGATATCGTTTTTGCATCGTTTGGTTTGCCTCAGAGAAACCTAAAAAGAAACATGTGTTTGGCTTTATTATCTCGTGGTTTTTCTTCGCAAAGAGGAATATATAAATGGGGTTATGTTGGAATCCGATGTTCAGCTTTGTGCAACGAATCATCGAAGTAAACGTCGCGGAGGTTTCTTAAGGGCTCCTAATTACGCGACAAAAACTGACCACGATCACCACAACATGATTTTTTTGTTTTTATTCATGATCAAGATTTGTCTCTGACTCGCTAATTCCTAGTAGTGTGTTGCAACATATTCCAGTTCATAGCGAGTTGGATAGCAGTGTGTTACTATTTGATGATTTGAATTGCAAATTACTAATTACATGTTCAAAATTTGTTATATATGGAAAAAACAATCATTATTTTTTTTCAACTTGTTCGACAGATACCAGTAACTTTTTTTGGTTGTGTTTCATTTTGTGTCCAATTGGCTTCTTGGGTAAAGGTAGTAGATACTAATCAGCAGGAGCTATTAGGCGTTGACGCAAAGTCACTTCCCTTAAAACTTAACCATTGAATCATGGTCAAAAAGTAGATAGTTGCTGCCTCAAAAGTATAGTTAACAATGAACTTTTATGGCTTATTTATTTAATAAAGTTACTAGAGGGAGCTGGTGAATCATGATGTACAATGGAAACCAAAGCAATGGAACCAAACTATTAGGTAAATTTTGCTCCTCCTTAATTAGGTATTTTTAAAAAAATATTAACAATATATATATTCTTTAAACATTTCTTTATTGCACAAAGTTAATTAAAAAAGTTGGTGGTTTTGGTAACTTTTTTCAATAACTCTTTCTTCTTATTTAATAAAGGGAGATATTTTGGTCCTTAAAAGTATAAATTTGTATTAAATCAAAATCTGAAAAGAAAAAAAAATTGAATATGTAAGAAGTGACACTCAAGTCTTGTTATGTTATGTAATTTTTTAACAGGAATTTGACTTTTGTAGAATACCCATTCTTGGGCCTCTGCGTTCTGCACTCCCATAAATTAGATTCCACCTCCATAGGATATGTAGAAAGACCAAATTACTCCTCATACATATTTAAATTAAAACCTACATTTTATTCTTCCCCACTTCTTTTCTCTACATTGCACCCCTATCTTCTACCCCCGTTGCATTTTTCCTTCTTCCACTCGAGCGCGAATGCCTTGTCCAAATTGCATTGTTTACTGCTGCTGACGAATACATGAATCTTCAAATTTTTTTTTATTTGAAAATATATTTCGAAATGCATAATCAAAATATATTTATATATTTTGAAAATATATTTTAAAAGCAAATTTAAAATATATTAACAATTGTATTGTGTGGTTCTTTTTGTTGATAGAGATATGACTAAGACTAATATAGATCATATCTTAAATGAAACTTAGAAAGAGATGAACGACATCTTTCCACAGAATAGTGAATAAGTTGGCCTTATCTTTCATGTGGATGTATTACCACCAACTACATAGATATTGTCATAATTTATTATACTGTTATAAGTAAATATTATTATTATTATCCGTGTTAAGTCTAGAGGAGTGTTGTGTTTTTAATAAAATGGAGTGTAAATAATAATAATGTATGTCTAGTTAAAATCTACCACAAGTAATATGGGTCTACTGACCAATCACTTATTATTAATTTTATTATTCAAAAATACGGACCCATTAAGTTGAATATTATCAATAAATAACATTTTTTACTATTAAAAAAACTTTTGCATTAAATAAATCTATTGGGTTTAAATAAAAAATGGCTCTTTAAAATTAATTTTGTTTGAAATTAATTATAAAAATATTTAAAAAATACAAAATACAAAAATGTATATTTTGCAAAAAAATATTTTAGAATATACATTTTATAATACTTGTATTTCATAATATACAATCCAAAATACTAACATATACATAATTCTAAAATATATAATCTAAAATACAGATGGATGTATTTCAGACTATACATTCTAAAATATTTCCTTCTGTGGATTCCAAAATACAATTTACGAAAAGCAAAATTGGATTTTCTAATTATATAAAGGTGCTTTTTAAATTATAAGCCGGACTATATAACTTTTCAAAATGTCAAAAATATCCTTGTCATTTTGAAATTAACGTGTGAAGTGAAATATTATATTAACCAAAGCAACTGTTAATTTGACCACCTCTTCTGCACAGTTAGAGTAGAGTGGATTAAGGCCATGTACGAGTCATAAGCCATGCTTCTGCATGTGTATAATTCTAATGTTTGTTTATAAGCAACCTCGTATCCTGAAAAAAAAAGTTCTAATTAAGGTCATCTACATCTATACAATGCAGCAAAACGTAAGAATTTAATGAATAAAAAATCAAACCAAGGAAACCGTTGATAACAGAGACAAACATTGAAGAAAAAAACCTATGAGGAAGAAAAACCTTGCGTTCTCATTATTAAAACACAAGGATGTTTTAGACATTTCAGTTACGCTATGTAGTGCAGGAAGCAGCTGCCGAGATGCAGAACGTAAAGGCCCCATTCTTGAGCCCATGTTAGAGTAGTAGCCCATAAAAGCCCATAAAAGGCTAACTTTTCATTAAGAAACCATCAGATACATCTCCATTTATCTCTCTTTAACACTCTTATAACATTTCCAATACAAAGCTTTTAAAAAAGGTTATTAAATTTAACCTTATAAGAAAAATATAAAAAAATATGTGTTAATCATGAAATATAATATTTAAAAATCAACAATAATCTTCATAATAAATTAATATTTGATTATTATTATCAATTTATTTTTTTAAGTGATAAAAGATTGAAATGTAAATAAAAAATTAAAAAAGTACGGATTGTTATGAAACTTTGTTAAAAGAGATTCTTTGCAAGTTTTTTTTTAAATGGTTCGAAGATTATACCTAACTCTCATTTACTGTTAGCGTATTTAACATCTTCTTTTAGGTTTTTATTATGGTTAGATTCTTGGAACTAGGGCGAAAATAATAATTTTTTTCTCAAATAGATGAGAACAATAAAGGCAAATACTTCCTCTATCCCATCATTTTGAACCTCCACTCATTACGAACCAAAATAACTAAAATATCCTCTTATTAACTTTCGATCAAAAAAATAATTTTTAAAATGTAAATTTATATTCCGAAATATACTTTTTAAAAATAGATTTAAAAAATGTTTTACAAAATTTAAATTCTATGTTCCACGAAATAGTTTTTAAAAATAAATTCCGAAAAACATATTTCGAAACATAAATGAAAAAAAATTACTAGAATTCATTTTTTAAGGAATAATTTCGACGTATTTTCTAGTGTGACCGTGTATCAATCCAACTTAGAATTTATCACTTCATAACCAAATTCCCAACATTCAAAATAGAAGAGTTCAGTTTATAGAGTTTTTTTTATAATTTTTTTAAGAAAAATAATTAAGAAAAAAGTCCCAATTTATCCAGCTAACGTAATATTATATAAGGAATAAATGGTTTATTCAAATAGGAGATAGAAGAATTTTTTTGAAGAAAAATAAGAAAAAATATTAAAATTAAAATTTTAAAACTAGAAAAGAGAGAAACTGTTGGAAATTTTTCGTTAAATATTAATATTATTTATTTTTCCAACTCACTATGAAATATTATTATTTAGTTTTCTTCTTTTTATTTTTTTCTATCTGTTTTTAACCAACCATTGTAGATCAAAGAAAAAAGAATGTTCATTTTAAACTAAAAAGTATTGAAAACATCTTTTATTATCTAATAAATTAAAAATTAATTTCTGAAAAAATATTCCTATTTCCTAAACGAAAGTTCTCCATCTTATTGTAGAATTTATTTTAATAAAAGAGTCTTGTTTCAATTGACTCTTTCAACTTTTTATTATTGATAAAATAATATTTATTAACTAACCTTGTATATTCGTCCTTTCATTCCTTCCAAACATTAAAATATGTTTTTATTTTAGATTTATTCTTAAAAGATAACATTCATAATTATTGTTGTAAAAAAATATAATTTAATACAAAATAATTTTGATTTAAAATTATGATATCCGATATGGAAAGAACTACCGTTATTACCTTAATTTTAAATTATTAATTATTTAAAAATTAAATTTGTTTTAATAAATATATTTATTTATTGATATTGACCTAAATGTTAATATTTAAAAAATTAGGTTTTAATAAATATCTTTATTTATTGATATTGACCTAAATGTTAATATTTCAAAATTATACAAAGCACTTTAATAAAGACGTTTCAGTTTAAAATAACATTTTTTAGAATAATAATTATAATCAATATTTTTGTCACGTGCATTAATAATTTATTCCAAAAAGAAGAGGCTTATAATTTTCTTTTTCCACATTCTAAAATGTTAGGAATATAGTGTTTTTTAGTTTTGTTACTTTTGAGATGTTATTTTTCCACTGACCTGTCTTGTCTTGTCTTACCCTTATCCTGTCCTTTTCTCAAGTGCTGTAACCCTTCCCCACTCTCCCTTCAAAACAAACTTTGCAGACAATCTTGTCACAACACCACCTCCTTATCTTTTACCTATTTCCCATGTTTTTCTTATACTATATTTAAACATACCCTTTAACTTTTCATTATTAATCAATTAAAACATAAACTCATGTAATATGTCTTTAAAAGTAACTGTTCTTAAAATTAATAGTTCAATATATAATTAACTGATAGTAAAAGAAGTAAATGTATTTTAATTAAATTATTGAAAAATTCAAAAACTAAAATACAATAAATTTGTTAGGATTTTCTAAAATGACACTTACATATTGTTTTTCAATTTATAAAAAATACCCCTTCTTATAAGATAATATAAAACAACATCCTTTAAAGTTTTAGTATATCCCTTTAATTTACATGGATTGAATACAAATCTCCCCTCAAATGTGATCATAGTTAGAAAAAAAAAATGAAATAGATAATCAATAAGGATGAAACACTTCACACAACTTTGCTTCTAAAACATACAACTATTTTTGTTTTCTTGTGGAGTGCAGAGATTTAAAAAAAAAAGTGATGTCTTTTATTAAAACAACAATGCATATTATATTAATTAAACAAAATAAAGAGTTTTATGCCACTTAATTGGAGAACAGAGAAGAGGGATGTTTGCTTAAAATTGAGAAAAAAAAATGTGAATATAATTTAGAGAACAGAGACATATCAAGGTTTTAAAAAATAATCTGAAACCACAGAGTTTTGACTGACCACTGCCACAACTTAAAATGTCCTAAAAGATAAAGTATTTTTTCCTTAAAAGAAGTTCCACTTTTCTGATACATAAAGGATTCTGCAGGAAATATTATAAGGGAAAGTAAACGGCAGAGCACTCTGCAAAAAGTCTTACAAACCTGATCTCTCATATCCCAAGTCTCGTTAGCCGACCAAACCAAAACCAACACAAACAAACCTCAGTACCCTTTTCTCTCTCTCTCACACTCTCTCCATGGACTTGCACTTGAAGCAATGGAGAAACCAGCATGAGTCAGAGCAACAACAACATTGCTCAAACATGCCAAAGTTTCTCCCTCAACACCATCCACCACCTTCCCCTGCAGCCCTCCCTTTCTTTGTACCTCAGCCCAGTACCAAAGTCAGCATTCTGCCACCTTTTTCTGATTCCACCCTACCTTCTGCACCTCCCAGATTTCCCAGTAAGATTTACCACATCCTTTTTTCTTTCTAGTTGCTAAAGAAACAAACTTTGATGGATTTTTCATAGTGTTTATGTGCTTAGTTTTCAAATGCTGTATCTTTTTGTTGTCTTACTTAGTGGGTCTGTGATGTGTCATCAGGGATGGAGAGTTGTTTCAGCTTTGCACAGTGGCAAGAGCTTGAGTTGCAGGCTCTGATATTCAGGTACATGCAGGCCGGTGCTCCTGTTCCTCCTCAGCTGCTTCAACCAATCAAGAAAAGCTTCCTTCATTCCCCTCCCTCTTTCCTTCAACTTTATCACCCTGCTTGTAAATTTCTAACCCCATTTTCGTTCTACTTCCAAATTTCTCTTTTACCAATATAAAAAGGCCATTTATGTTTGACCACATTTATTGTTTATTTTGTTTCTGTGTATCAGGAACATAACTTAAATTCAGGTTAATAGTAGTTTTCTGTTTTCCAATTTTTTTGACTGATTCTGTTTTGTTCAACTAGGTTTAGAATTTTATTTCAGTAGTCTTTATTAGGAGACTTATTAAAATGAAATTGATTAACATTAATTCCAAAATTGGCTAAAAATATGATGTGAAGTTCTTTTGATATTCTGACAAAAATCTGTGTTTAAGTTTAATCCTTCCTATAGTTATATAAGATAAGGTGATGTGAGGTTGTTTCACTTTAGCTAATGATATAAAGTTCGAATTTTGAATATGCAAAACGTTTTAAATATTACAAAAAGAAGTTTTTTTTTTTTTTTTTTTTTCTTCAAAATAATCAAGTTGAGTGTAGTTAGGATTCGCTTCTGTTACTTTACTTCTCTTGGTTACTTTACTTTGAGGTGTTGGCTTTACAAGGGTAGTAGAATATGAAAGGTTCTTTTTTAGGCCATAATACCTTGTGCCCATTAAAGTTAGTCCATTTGGGGGAAATTTTTTTGATGAAAGATGTGATTTTTTGGCATCAGTGTTGGAATCAGGGTACTATTGGGGGAGAGAAGCAATGGATCCGGAGCCAGGGCGGTGCCGGAGGACGGACGGGAAGAAGTGGCGGTGCGGAAGGGAGGCGGTGGATGGTCAGAAGTACTGCGAGCGGCACATGCATCGTGGCCGAAACCGTTCAAGAAAGCCTGTGGAACAATCTCATGCGTTTTCTTCTTCTTCTTGTTCTTCTTCTTCACCCTCTACTCTCTTCAAAAGTCATCTCCTTCACCTCAATCAGAGGTATGTCTTCACATTGTGAAATTTGTTGCTTTTCCTTTTGAGTTTCATTTTGAACTATTGGAATGACATGTCAATTGGTTAAAGGGTTGCTGCTTCATAGTGTAATGAATGAGATTCATCTAATTTGGTGGCGCTCTCGTTTAATTTGTGGTTTAAGAATATGAAAAAAGGAAAAAAAGAATGTATATTTTCATAGTTATGAATTTGAAAGACTTGATCATATTTAAAATTAGAAATGACTAGATGTATATTTTTCAAAGTTCCTAACTCATTGTTTGACCTGAAGCTTAGATATTTAAAAGACAATCCTTTTATTGTGAATAAGGGTTGTAGAGAGCTAGATAAAAGACTACTTATTTCAAACCTTATAAAATGAAGCTGTAATTTTCTGAAAACTCGATTTTTTGGATTGGAAACTGCATTTCTACTAGTGAATCTGAACCATTTTGTCACTTGTACTAAAGAAAATATTAGGATGATGAGAATTAATACAAAATAGGAAATGGTATAATCAATGATTGTACATTATCTTAAAACAATATGATAAAACGAGTAGGAGGAGGGACATTCTCTTATCTTTTTTGCTTATCTTGTGTTGTTTCTTAGATTACTTGGTGGGAGTTTGGATATATGTTGTTTCCATTTTACCTGTTTTGGACGTGAATCCAAACATAGCATTAATTTACGTCCAAAACTTGAGGTTGAAAATGACTTCTTATTGAATAAAAAATGAACCCTTTTATGTGATATGCATAAATGGCAGGGAGCCCCGAAGAGGAGGATCTATCTGTTATGTGTAAGCATACTTTGGAAAGAAAAAAAGCTTTGTTGTTGTATATAATAGCCCCCTAAGTTAGACCAAATTTAGGAACATTGTTACCCTTGTCACCTTATGTTCCATAGGCACAATATTTTGTTCCTGCTTCCTGCAATGTCCTTTCCTGAAAACTAAACTGTTTTTACTGGTTTCCCTGTAGTTCCTCTGGGGCCAAGAGTGACAGCAAGAGCTTGTCTGAAAACCATGATCCTGCGGATGGGGATGGCAGATCTGGTGGGCATGTCCTGAGGCATTTCTTTGATGATTGGCCAAGGACACTGCAAGAGCCTGAGCATGGTGAAGGCAATGGTAGCCAGAACAAGAACAGTGGAACATATCTTTCTATGTCAACACCAGGAATCACTTCCTCGGATGTGTCATTGAAACTGTCCACTGGTCATGCTGAGGATACATGCCACGTGGCTTCAATGGGAGGACCACTTGCAGAGGCACTGAGATCATCCACCTCCACTTCTTCACCAAACCAGTGTTCTACTACAGTTGCCAACTAGTTCTGCTTGTGAGACAAGCTTCGTTACCATCTAAGAGTTGGTGGGTTTTGTGAGAATTTTTGGATTACATTGGAGACACTTATAACTTTGGCATGATGATGTCTGACTGAATAACCAAATTTACCATTTGTTCGCCTGGTAATAAATAGTAACAGACATCTAATAGGAACAACTTGATTAGTGCTTCCAGCTTTAGTCTAGAGAACTATTATTTTGTAGTTAGTTTAGCATCAGCATATGTTAGCACGGTCTTTGTTCCTTAACTAGATACTAACTTCAGTATCGCAGCTAAAATTCTTCAATTGTTACTATTTTTTTAAGGTCAAAACTTCCAAGCAGTTTCATGAATGAAAAAGTTCTAATAATTTGAGTAATACAGTTTCTAGTAAAGGTTAGCAATAACACTTAAATTGTGACTAAAGAATAAGACAACAAATTCTCCTTGTATGCTTAGGTGATTCATAACCGAAAAAATGAAAATGAAAAAACTAGTAAACATGCACATGCACACATTTTCAGATGAGTTCTGTGAAAAACACCAGCAGAGGCTGTGTTCGGCAGTTGATTCGACCTATTTGAAGAAAAAACTTATACGAATTGTTTTAAAGAAAGAAAAACAAAATAAACTTTTTTATCAGTGACTTTGTAAATCTGTATTTTAATTCATGTAGTTAGTTAAGTTTAGTTTATGAATAAATTAATTTATTTTTTATTTTTCCTCTTAAGAAGTGTCACTGCCCTATAATATGATATTGTTGGTAGATAACTACATCATTTAAGTATGAATGTAGCTATAGATTTGATATTTTGATTTTGTATATTAAACAACACATGTGCAGAAAAACTAATTCCTTATATGAAAAAACTTAATATTTGAAGATATCAGTTTCTAACTCTGGGTAGAAGATATCCTAGGTTCAACAAATAATTATCATAAAATCTTGGTAGGACAGTAATAGAGGCAAGCAAAAAAAGTAGGACTTACCCCAAATCTTCCTACCAGGTGCTTGATCAAATTCTTGCACTCCAGATTATAAACAAAGTGTTCTTTCATATCATGGGTATCACACTATCCCCTTAGGACATTAAGTATTAGGATAAGATTCTTGTTCAGTCAATATATTTTTAATTATAATTTCGATTTTTTTAAAGACATACGAACACTACACAAATATCACGTAACTTCAATACATGGCTAAATTATAGAAACAAGATGGAACACTGGGTAATTTGGAGTTCAAATCCCATCATCTCATATTGTTAACTTGAGTATCTATTATAAAAGAAAGTCTCTTGAAAACTTATAAATGGATCCCTAGAAAATGACAAACAGGCATTTAACCCTCTATCTTTAATTGTGTCAAGACTTTTGACTATGACAAAAGTTACACCATTTGAACGATTTCTTTGTCAATTTGGAGGTTAATGGTTTTAAATTGTAGTTGCATATTTATTGGCAAAATGGCAAAATTGCGGGTAGTTGGAGACATATGCAACATTGTGGTGGAAACCTCTGCAACATTGCAGGTGCAACCAGGGTTGCTAACTGGTCAAACTATGCCTGTAATAACGGTAATATAAATATTTTTTATTTTTATTTGTTTTTATATTTAGTTGTTTGAATTTTTTTAATTATTAAATATTTGATCACAATTTACCAATATTTGTGCATGAAAATATGAAATATTATGATATATATATAATTTATTTAATATGTTTATTATTTCTATTAAATGAGCAAATTAATAAAATATAAATTATTTTCTTCAATTATATTTTATGTCTTCTTCTTTCAATTTATTAAGTGTTGTTTCGAGAATAAATTGATATCAACAACCTTTTATCTTAGATGGACATGTAAGTTAAGAGAAAAACCAATAAAGAAAGATAGATACAAGTTTACCACCGATTTTTTATGACTATGAAATGATTATATTTATCTTGAAACATTGGATGTTTAATAGGCAATTCAAGAAAATTTCGGCATTCCTGAATTGCCTAAAAATCCAACATTGACTGAAATGAAGTATCATAAGGGAAAGAAGAAAAAAACAGCAAAGAAAAAACATTATTTTTTTTCTTATATGTAAAAAATTATAAGAATTACAAATTTAAAATTTAAATTCACACTAATTTAAATGTTTACCTACTTTTCTTGGTATTAAAGTGAATATATTGGACACACTAATTGATGTACTAAATTGATATCTTTTCAGATGTCAGACTGAACCAATAACATAAACACGGGGAATATAAAAACTAGTATGAAGTAACCCATAAACTACCAAGTCAAATCTTGCCTGCATTTATCAAAGCAGTTATTGTTCCCAGAAATTATGATGCCGTTAAGGTCTTTACAACATAAAAGTATGACAATAAGAAGGTCACCAATGCTTACTTACTGGATGGCTAAATTCATTGCTCATAAACTTAAAATACCGTTCATCACCAAATTTCATGGTAATGAGACTAATAATTTATGTAATGTCAGGCCATGATCTATAAGAGTAGTTGATCTGTCTTAAGCCATGAAGTCATATATGTCATCAAGCAGTAAAATGAATTCAATATAAAATGTCCAATGACAAGCTGCAGGAATACACCTTGTAAATTGAATGCAAATGTCTTAATATTCATTTACTTAGTAAACTGAGTTATCAAACATATAAATTTGAGCTTGGTTATTTATATAATGGACCCTCAACTCTGACAAAAGCTTATTTATTTAGCAAAATAAAGTTGATACTAACTTGCCTAACTTAAATAATTCACAAATAAGTAAGTCATTCACATTGCACTTGTCATAGAAAAGTTGAAAGATTAAGATCCACAGCATTGGGAAAAGGAATAACTCCTCGTTTTATTGACAATCACAGCAAGATGTTAAACCACCTAACTTTCAGATGAACACAAAATATCTCATCTCTAAATGCTCATGAGATCTAAAGCTTAACAACTTGACTAAGCCGTATACAAGCAAAAATATCCCAGGTATGAAACTATTTTGCTAATACATCTGTATCACGAATAATCTTCTGTGAAGGAAGAATAATTGCGGCCACTGGTTTATCTTTATATCCGCCACCTTCATCAATGATCAGCCTTAAGCCTTCTATGTGGAGTTTCGCATGGTGACCACTAACAACGATGGTTGGACTTGCAGTTAGTTCCTAAAAGAAAAAAATAAGTTAATTTATTTAAAGATTCTACAAAAGAAAAAGTAAAGGCATAAACATCCTTTTAGTCCTTAAAAGTACAGTTTTCCCTATTTAAAACCGTATGATATGGCCGTAATATTATAATATGCAGCAAGCTATCACCTCTGGAATATCCCACACACTCCGTCTCCCACTTAGAGCCTCCACCTTAGGCACCCGAGTATTTCGAGCTTTCAAAAGTTCTAACTGCTCTTTCACATCTCCTTTCTGCAAACCAGCATGAACAGCAATCAACTTGCAGCATTTAGCTCCATCTTCAGTGTTGATGAAGACATCGTCCTAGCAAAATTTGATCCAGAGAATTTTCAGCAATTTTTCATTTACTTCAAATCATCAAGCAAACGAAACAAGGATTGCCAAATCAAGTGGCAACCAGATAAGTTAGAAATCTGTCATATGATACGACCACAAACACAAAGAAGCAAACAAAGTAAGCCTCACCTCTTCATGGACCCAAACCAAATCAGCCAGAAATTTCTTATGATCATCAGGAACAGCCTTAACCAAATCTGCATGCAATGAACTGCCCGTCAGTCCAGCAAACAGTACTCAATTTAAAAGAAAGCGCTAGTTAGACTTCGAAACTTGTAGAATATTATTTATTCATACACTATACTTCTATTACACCCAAAATCCCCTAGCTATATAAACATAATTCACCAATGCCATTCATAGTAAACAAGAAGATAAAACCACACATACTAAGTTACAAACTAAGTTTGCATGATCAATAAAACGAAGCAACTTCACCACAGCCTCAACATTTTTCCTCATTTCTATTCAAAAACCTTGACATATCAAAATAACACAAGTATTCAAGATTCAAAATAAAATTTAAAAAGAAATACTACCAATACAGCCTTGTTCTCACACATTCTTTGACATCTCTATTATTGATCTATTTTCTAATAAGTCAATTTAGTTGTCTTGTAAAAAAAGTCACTCTTCAAACCTAAATATTGAATACTGACTTTTAACCCAGATAAAGGACCAATAGTAGAAAATGTGTTGAAGTGTGAATATAATTTAAAATTACAAAAATGCATACATGACAAAATTCAATCAATAAACAATTTGATCCATGACAACTTGTGTTGCTCTGACCTAAAATATTTTCACCTATACAATTTAATCCTTTGATAGATGCAACTATAAATTGACAACTTGAGAGGGTAAATTTTTTTTGAAGATATAACAGTTGGAACTAATTAACAAACAGAATATTTTAGTTTTAGATTTTTATGTTGTTTTATTTTAAATAAAAGTCACATTGATTGATAGGGTAAATCTGTTTTTATCCTATTTTTTTGGCACAGTCTTTTAGTCTGTTTATTAACTAAATACGTTGTTGATTTCTTCATGAATAAAATTACGTCTTCTGCACTAAAATTCTTGAAAAGAAAAATTAATTTACAAATTGGTATCAGAGCTTTTGTTTTTTTGATGGTGAGTATGTGTTATAGATTACAAGGATAAGTTTGTTATCTTGAAGCATTGGATTTTTGGGATGCAATTGAAGAAGACTGAGACATCCCAAAATCTGCTCAAATCAAATATCACAAAAAACCCAAAAAAGACGAACTTAAAAAATTTGTGAATCTTTGGTTGTATTTGTTCCTCTTATGTTCCACATGTTAAAAGGGACAAACTTGACAAGAAGGCTGAACCTAGAGTTTTCATTAGATACAACATCATTTCCAAATCTTATAGAATTTTATAACCTCAATCGAAAGAATTCTTGTAAGTAGGGAAGTCAAATTTATGGAACATCAACAATGAACTTTGGAGGAAATAGAAAGAAAGCAGCCGCCAAAAATCCCAAGGTTCCTTGATGATGATGTAGACGACATTCCTGTTAGAGTATACAAGATCTCTATTTGACATTTATCAAAGGTACAACATGGGAGATGGTGGAATGCCCTCAACACAAACAACCTATAGGAGTCAAATGAGTTTATGAACCAAACTTAATGAAAATGGTTCAATAAACAAATACAAGGCGAGAATAGCAGCCAAAGGATATGCTCAAATGTTTGGGTAGATTTTTCAGAACATTTGCTCTTGTTTGGCGGCACACAAAGGATGGCAAATTTACCATTTAGAATTAAAATTTGCATTTCTAAATAATTATTTGCAGGAGGTGATATTTGTGAAGTAACCAGAGGGATTTAAAGTTAAGGGACAAGAAGACAAGATGTACAAGCTAAAGAAGGCCTTGTATGGTCTTAAAGAGACCCCTAGGGCTTGGTATTGATAGAATTGATAATTATCTTCGAAAACTAGGATTTGTTAAAAGTCCAAGTGAAGCTACATTATAAGTGAAAATGGTCGATGCTAATTTAATCATAGTTTCTATCTATGTTGATGACATCCTTGTGACAAACACCAATGAGAAGGTAATAACAGAGTTCAAAGTTGAAAAGCCAAACGAATTTGAGATGACAAATCTTGGTTTATTGTCTTTTTTTCTTGGGAACTAAGGTAAAGCAAGATAAAGATAGAGTCTTTATATGTTAAAAAAATATGCAAAGGAAATACTAAAAAAGGTCTGCGTGGAAGACTACAAAAGCATTGATGCACCAATGAACCACAAGGAAAAATTCAGTAGTGATGATGGAGTCGATAAGTGATTGGGCAGGTTGTGTAGATGACATGGGAAGCACATTTGGGTACTGTTTTTCTTTTGGTACTGGAAATTTTCTTGGGGCTCTTATTGCTTAATCAACTGCAGAAGCAGGATATATAACTGTTGTATATGAAACAAGATAGTACACAATTTTTTGTGGACAACCAGGCTACAATTTCAATTGCCAATGTTCATGACAAAAACAAAAACCTGTTAAGATAAAGCTTTTTCTTCTAAGAGAATTTCAAAGACAAGGAGAAGTGAGTTAATCTACTGCAAAACAGAGAATCAAAATGCTGACATTTTGACCAAATCACTTCCAAAAGCTAGATTTGAATAACTTTCTGTAGATCCAGAGTCAAGGAGGAGTGTTGAAGATATAATTGTTGGAGATAATTAACAAACAAAATATATTAGATTTTTATGTTGTTTTATTTTAAATAAAGGTCATGTTGAATGATAGGATAAATTTGTTTATCCTATTCTTTTGGCACTATCTTTTAGACAACTTATTACCTAAGTTTTATTGTTTTACTCATGTTCTACAAACACATTGATTTCCATATGAATCAAATTAAGCCTTCTGTACTGACAATTCCTGATAAAAAATAATCTAGAACTTTTTAGCAAATTGATACTCGAACATAGTCCTGTAGGAACCAATGCAACACAAGTTGTTTGTTAGGATATAAGGAGAAGGACAGGTTTATTAAAAGTTAGAATATTGATGGGTTAGTTAGTTGGTTAGATGGGTTAGTTAGATATAAACAGGGAATAATGCTAAGAGAGATGCAGATTTGTTGTTATTGTAAATTGTGCATTGGCTCTTTGAGAAAGGTGAAATCCTTTGTGAAACCTTTGGAGGACAGATTCTCTTCTATTTCTTGATCTTTTCATCCTATTCAACACAATTTTTTTTTTCTTTTCAATCCTTGGTTCTTAACAAATTAATCTGACCTGCCTGCGGGTTGGACCATTGAAAACCGGTTAAGGTGGTTTGGATACATACAAAAAGGTATAAAGTAAATAAATGCTTAAGGCAACAAATTTATACTAATCTATAGCTTTATTTTTCTCATTTTAAAAATCTATCCAATCAGAAAAGATTTATTAGAAATTAAAACAGTATCCTCCTTTCCTTCTACAAAACCCAATTCTTAAACATATCCTTACAAAATCCAAACACCATGGCCTTAAAATTTGTCAATGGATCTTGGTAACACCCCAAGGCACTGCCTATGAAATATCTTAGGTACGATAAAAATCTGTCTTTCCAAATTAATCAATTCTTTTATCACCAAAATCTTCACGAGTTTCATTAATATTGTTATGCTACAAGTAGTAAAGAATCATTCTAAATATAATGTTTACACTGTGATAATACACCTTTAGTTTTAGAAGTAACTAAACTTACCATGCATGATTATTTATGATTGGGTAACAAGTTACCTAATATGTAGATAAATTAAATTCTAACTTCTAAAAAAACTATTAAAAAAGCTAACAAACTATAAATAAATGATAATCGATCATTTTGCTTGTAACAATTATAAGAGCTTGAGACATTCCTACAAAACTTCAGTGCTTTGAGCTGGTTATTCTCAGAGCAAGGGTTTGATAATCTGTTATAATTGAATATCACTTTAAAGAAAAACTTTGAGAAAATCTAAATTAGTTTTACAGTATCATACAAATTATGCGTGATTTAAGCTCATAGTGTATATTAGTGTGTGGTCATCAAAACTTAAAATCTTGTTCTTTAAATGTAAGTGATAAGTAAATTGAATTGGCGGGAAAGGAAAAGAAGAAGAAAAGAAGTAGGCAAAGCAAAGAAGAAGAGAGGCGAACCAGCGGAACCATGGGGAACTCCATAGGATTCAAAGGTTGGCCCAGCGTCGTAAATCGACCCTTGATACTCCGTGCCCTTAACAGTGTTAAACCTCTCCTTTATCTTACCACTCCACCTTCGACCTTGCAGGTGCATATTCTCGAACCCCTCACCACAGAACCACCCTTCGCGTTCCTCGCTCGCCGCGTACTCCTTCCACCCGTCCGAGAATGGCGACCCGTCCGGAGGCGGCGGCAGGAGGTGGAGGAAGGCGGCGAAGGCCAGGTCGTGGTTGCCGGAAAGGAAGATGTGCTTCTGCCGCGGGTAACGGGAGGGCAACGCCACGAGGAAATCGATGACCTGGCGGGTGTCGGGACCGCGGTCGCAGTAGTCGCCGAGGAAGATTACGGTGGCGGTTTCGAATTCGGATCGGTCGATGCTGCGTTCGAGGTTCGACCATAGGTTTTTCAGCTTCGTTACGAAGCCGTGGATGTCGCCTACGCAGATTACGACCCTGGGTTTTGAGTTTGGGGGCTCTGACATTGATACGATTTTCTGGGTTCGGTTTGGTTCCAAGTGTTCTACTTGGTGGCTTCGGTTTTGAAGAGTTGGATTTATCTACGTGTCTTAAACTAGATGGGATTCGGATTCTTAATATATACATCACACATTCTACGGTTGTTGTATGGTTCTTATGGTTTCTGTACACAATTTTGTTAAAGAAACACGTTATATTTGGTCGGATATAGCTCCCAGATCATAGGATGTAGCAGTGGCGGATTCATTTAAAGTTTAATAAAATTAATTTAATTTGCAATTCGAATTTGTACTTTAATTAATTCCGAAAACGGTCACAATCAAGGATTAGGATTCCCTCCGTCTACAAATAAACTGCATAATCCGATGGTTATCATCCAACAATCCAGGATTTTTTTTGTTTTGCTTGATTTTATATTTAATGTATATTATTTAGTTTAAAATTTCTTCTAGTTTGTGACTGCAAAAATACACACATTCTTAAGAAATGATATTTCTAAAATCACAATCTCAATTATGCAACGCATAGTCTCAAGCAGCAGGAACAAGCGGTTTTGATCAGTATTAAAGGAGAAGGTACCAAGTCTAGTTAAAATTTTCACTCAGCTGTTAATTAATTATCACCTTTTATCCCAATATAAACACCATTATAGATTTGGAGAGACAGACAGAAAACACAAAACAAAAGATAATCAATCACGATAATCCCTCCCGGCAATTTACGGTAGAATGGATGGCCAATCTGTACCACATGCACAGCCTTTATAAGGAACAGCCTCTGACTTAAAGGTTGTATATTATATTATCCCAATATCTTGAGAAAAGTTTGTGCACTAGAGTCCTCAAACTTCTAAAATATACAATTTCATACTTATGTAGACTTCATACTCCAACTGATTTGATTACAAGGTAATTTCATGACTAATTTAGTGCCAAAATTATCTTTCAAAATGCATGTTTAACGCATTCTGAACTGACCTTTTAAGAGTCCACGCAATACTTTAAATGGTCTGTAGAATTACTTCTAGGATTTAGTCTTATTTGTTGTTGCTACAGAATGATCTTTCTTGGACATACGCTTACAGGTAACAAAACTCTTTAATCCACTCCCCCTCCAGCATGGTAACTGGACGAGTATGACATGTTCTTGTTCGGAGGAATTTATACTTTTCAGAATGCGAGTATCAAGTTGCTGCATAAGGTGAACTTCCTACACCTCAAAAGACACATTTTACCCTGTTATAATCAAAACTACTATACAACATAGGCTTACATAATTATTGAAGCTCGACACGTGAAAAGCATAGAGCTAAAACAAGGGAATCCATAACAAGAATGCCACTCTTGCCAAAGAAGAGTCTCTTTAAAACAACTCAAATTCCACTTGCTCTCCTGCTGCATTACACTCTACATACTGAACACCCTTGCATTGGGACTGTGGAGTCATCTCTGAAACTCCAAATTCACATAAGTCTGGAAGTTCTGGTGGGATAGCACAACGAATTAGGGCCCAATTAAGGCCCTCAAAGAAGGGGTGCTGTTTTATCTCAGCAGCACCTTTCTCTGTACCCAAACGGTTTTCAGGTTCTTTAACTAACAACCCTCTAATGAGATCCCTCGCTTGGAAACTAACAAATGGGGTATCAGGGAATCTGAGACCTTGCAACACCACGTTGGCTAATGTTTCTTCATTATTACAACCTTTAAAGGGTGTTCTGCCATATAAGAGCTCATATAGAAAAACACCAAATGTCCACCAGTCAACTGCAGCTCCGTGTCCCTCTCCTTTGATTATCTCGGGCGCCAAATATTCGTGTGTACCAACAAATGAATTTGATCTTGCATCAGTGGGTTCAGCCACGAGCAGTGGCAATGATCTGAGCTGGGCAGCAAGATCTGTTTTTAATTTCCTTGTTTTTGAGGCAGGAGGTAGGAGTCTAGGGCTGAAACATGGAACTTGACAGGATGGTTCAATACAAAATGGCTCAATGCAATTAGATTGTGCACAAGGACCAGAATTCTTAGCAGGATCCACATCAGAAGATGACTTCAGAAGTGTTGGGCTAACATCACACTTAAGTGACAGATCAAAATCTGTAAGCATAATGTGACCGTCTTCTCGAACAAGAATGTTTTCTGGCTTCAAATCACGGTAAACCACTCCAAGCATGTGCAAGTACTCCAAAGCAAGAAGGACTTCAGCTACATAAAACCTGCATGTACAAAGGTTCTCGTGAATACAAAATCAAGCTCCAATATTCGTTCCAAGTTGCCAACAAGGTTGGAATAAACTAACAAAATTGCTGAACATAAATCCCTTTCACTTATGGTAGCTATCAAAGCAATTTGCTCTTGAATAAACAGTTCATGCATGGTATGTATATATATATATTTGTTTAAAAATTGTATGTATGTATGGGAGAAACTATTAATCAAGAAGAGTAACAGCACACCAGTGCAACCCAATTTCAATCAAATTGTGTTGATAGATTTTACATGTTAAAACCATATTGTTAGATTCAATTCTGTTAATTAGCTTAAGCTTGTTCATGAAAGACAAATAATACTTGACAGTTTTATATATGCAGGAAACTAAATATATAGATTATTAAGAAATGATTATATGTCTAACTCAACCTCATAAAACCTGTTTATAGACTGAGATTTGCACTCACCAATAAACAACTCTGGTAATATATTAAAAAGTAAATTTATACCTAACTCAATCTCACAAAATCGACTTGTAAGACGAGGTTTACACCAAATTTATATATTATGATTTAGTCATCTCTCTAATTGATGTCGAATTTCTAACATATTTAAATTCAATAAAATGGTTAGAAGAAAAACAAATAATTCTTTGTAGAAACTAGAAACCTTAAAATAAAAATTATTATAATAACAACAACAACAATGATACGAATAATAACAAGATATTGAAAGTTGACACAGGTTAGATTTCATAAGACTTTATAAGGACGGTTTAAATATGCAAGCACTTTTAATTTCACATGTGTGTGTATCAATCTTGACTTTTCCTTAATAACATGGAAATTTATTTATTGGGCTTAATTCATGCAGTTCTTGTTACACATAAGATATTTCTAAATAATGCCATCTTATTTAATTGTATTCAACCAGTCACTGAAGTTAAAAAAATAAACTTCACTGTTTCGAATGACAAGCTATGATGCACTCTTTGCAAGAACAATGTCATAGCCTGTGCTATGCTTTCATGGGCATTGCTCAATTCCATATTCAAACATTTACAAGCTGATAGCAAAATTGACACAAGAAAGCAGAAGCCTATTTATAAGTGCAGGAGGAAGTTATTACTACCAAATTTATTCAATAATTGAAAAGCCACTTTTTCAAAGTTAAACAAAGTGCCTTGAAGAACAGAGACCGCAATAGCTAGCAGTGACCGCTGCAAAGATTAAAATATTCATGGTACAGCAGCATTGAGATACTGATTGTTTAGTAGGAGAATAGAGGTCAAAGAGTACATTTTTTGGTTGAGGCATGGACAAAACAAACATGCATCACACAAGTGAGTTGCATGAAAATGGATCAAGGAGACACTGAGACAGCAGTAGTAACATGACATAATCCTTAAAAAGCCCCATCAATCGGTAAGCAAAGTCTCTAGCAGGATTTCATAACCTAAATCTAACGGTAACAGAGATCCAAGTGAGTTAGAAAAGGATCCATCAATGAAATTGAGGTAGTTATTATGAGAAGCTTGAGCAATAGAAAATAACGTATCCACTATTAGCAGTACTGTCTTAGAAACTGCATAATGGCAATTATTCATAGAAAATAATTTATGGCAGTTATGGATTAGGAGTATATATCTGATGGTAAGGTGTACAATTAGGCAATTGTGCTGTTATTTGCACTTCTAATAGAAGACTTAGTTTTCGGGAAAGCAAGTGTATTGCAGTATTATGTGTGGGCTTTTGTGTTCAGTATCATATTAGCTTTTCAATTGATGTTCTGTCATTTTTCTACTTAGCCCGTATCCTGAAGCACAATTGCTCACTATTTCATAACTTCAGGGTTTAAAAGGTGAAAAACAGATTTCATTTTTCCATTTATATAAGCTGCATTCATATTTATATTGTTAATGCACCATTTTAAAATTCATAAAATCATATCACAACACAGAAACTAAACATAATATATGAAATAAATATATTAAAGTTTAAAACCATAATGCCTGCCTAGATACACCATAAATGCAAGACAACTGATAATTTATGAAGAATGAGCTCAAGCAGACTTCAGAAACAAGGAGAATTAAACAAATTAAATTGTTCCAGAAAATACACTACGAATATGGCATTTGTTGAATATCTAAAAATGCGGTACCTGGAAGGTAGCTCATAATATAATTCTCACCAGACATAAAAGAAAATCATAATATATTACTAGACAGATTCTCCGAGCTTATACCTTGCTGCCGGCTCTGAAAAACTTCTACCAAGCTGTTTCTGCCGTAGAACATGAAGATCACCACCTGGACAATACTCCATGACGAGACATGATAAATTATCTGATGTAAACTGCCCATAAAGTGTCGGAAGAAAAGGATGATCCAGCATCCTTAATATTTCTCTTTCAGTTTGAGCCCTAGGCATCTTCTTCCTTCTTGCCAAAAATTCATTGTCCATCACCTTGATAGCAAACAAACAACTTTTGCCAATTAGCTCAGCAAGATATACAGTTCCAATGTCTCCACAACCTAGCTTCTTCAAAAGATTGAAGTGTCTCAAGCCCAAGACTCCATGCTGCATTTGAGCATGCCGTATGGCTTCCCATCTAACATCCTTTGACATGTGAGGCCTATTGCCACAACTAGACCCACTGAGATTACTCTCATCACTTGTACTTGCACTACTACTGTAGTCACCTTGGCTACTCTTTGAACTTTGTGAAAATTCAAGTTGCTCTTTCAATACGGTATTCTTTTTCACTTTTGTAACTTCTCTGATGCTATTACAGCTAGCTGATGCTGAGCCTGAGTGCACATTAACAGAGTTTATTCCATCTCCAGAAATCGTAGACTCCAATGATAAAATACCTTTGTTGTTTTCTATAGCACACCAGCATCTCTCACAAACAAGTTGAGTTGTACCAGTAAATGACTTGTTATTTACTTCATTGGATGTAGGATCAAATAAAGCAGAAACGGAATCCTGCTTTAGTTTTTTCTTACCCAAATTTTTGTTCTTGATAATTGATTTGACCGTACGAGGGGCATGGCGTGACAGTTTGCACACTCTACTGCCATTTACTGAAGTAGATGAGGAACAGACTGTTTGTAACCTACCTTTCTGCCCATGCTTTGATACAGAAGTTTTATTTCCTAATTTATTAGAGGAAGAACCATTTTCAGACAGCCCTAACTTACTTCCATTGGTGTTACAACTAGATGGAGAAGATGCAGATGTTTGTTTTTCTATTTGAGCAGGTTCCGAAGACTGTGATAGAACCCCAACTTTATTTGATGAACTGGCCAGGTCATCTGACATCAATGAAGCCCCGGTATCATTTTCTGTAGTTGCAACAGCAATTTTGGAAGATTGAACATTTTGACTCAGTGATGTGCTTTTAACAGTTGGATGAGACTGGGAAGCTTTATCCAAGGCAGGTGCGCTGCTCTCTTCTGGCACTAGAGATATTTCACTTGTACTCCCTGTACTCTCAACATTAGAAGGCCCAGATTGTCTGCCTTCAACTACAACTGAATTGTACAATGTCTGTATCTTCCCAACCTCAGATATTCTTGGAGAAGCAGTTGACTTTGATAATCTTTTCATGGCAGCCATTTCTGATGCCTTAGATATACATAGGTCTCTTAATGCCTGCTTCAAAGTCAAAGGCTCAGAATATCCAACTCGTGGGGACCGAGAAGCACCCACTGTAATTGGTTTTTTCAATGAACTTTTCATCTTAGGGCTTGTACCACCCTGTGAAAGGCCAGAATCCCTTGATGAAGATTTAAGAGTAATTGATTCAAACAGCTTATTAATATCATCATCTGGATTATCCTTATATCCCAGTTTCAGCACTGGATGCTTCCGATATTTCTCATCTAAGCTATATCCAGAACCGGACTGATATATCCCGACAGCTTTCTCTGTAATTAGGTCATCCCTTGCTTCCACAATTTCACAAGTGCCAGAGAATGAACCCATTGAGATAAATTGTACCACTAACTTCGGTGTGGTAGAGGTAACAGAAACAGTTCGTCTCTCAGTGCAAAAGTTTATTCTACTTTATTTCTCATGTAGTGCTTAAAACACCATAAACTCACAACTCAAGGACAGTGAACCAGCAGTTCAACTTTCAGAATCAAAAACCATTGCTACGATCAAATCAAATTTGTATGTCCAAACGATATATCCACCTCTTCACGAGCTACGTCAGATTGAAACCCTGATGCAAAGGCCAACATTGGAGTGCATCAGCAAACGAAGCGGAAATATAAAATAGTAAATTGGGCAAAAAGAAAGAAGGACACGAATCGGCCCCAAAAAATGAAAGAGCGATATCAAAAGAAAACAAAGATGGGCATAAAAAAAATTCAAAATGGTAACAGAGCTACAAATCAGCAATCCTATACCCCAACTACTTGTAGGACAAGTGTCAACTGCAGGGAGCACAAATCAAATTGCACATGGAACAGAAAGAAACTGCAAAAAAAATGTAATTTAATTTCCTTCCCAACATTGTAATAGTTTGGCACTCCCTGTAATTAATGTGAAGATGAATACAAGCCAATCCATCTCAAATAAATTTAAAATATTCAGTCCTTTTATAAAAACAAAAGATGATTAACTAGAGACAAATCAAGGGCTAAATAACAGGGTTTTAAAAAATGAGTTAAGTGTCCAATCTGGATAGTTCACGCAGAACCTAATTAACTTGCATTTAAGCACAGCATCTAGTTTATATCAGCAAAACAACCCCCAGCTGATTCTGCTGTATAGAAAACCAACATCAAGTAAAAACTACATAGTTTGAACTGAAACGAACGAATTTTCTTATCAATTCAAAGACTTCACCAATCGTTGAATTCAACAGATCAAATGAAAACGAAACCATAGGCGTAAGCCAATCTTTGTTCATATTAACTGCGAGATTATCAAATTAACAAAAAGTACGAACAGTAACGCGAATCAACTGAAGGATCGATAAACCTTCCGAAAAATAACTTCAAAACACACACGCAGCTATTTAAACCAAATCACTCTGCTATTGAGAAATAAATAAAAATAATCCAATAACTTTCATTCCAAAGTGATTTAAATTTTCGTAACACGCGTAATATATACAAAAACTTAAAAATGTAGTTCGTGTTTGTTTCGTCCAGAATGCAGAATCCAAGAGCGGCAGCTTCTTCTTCTCCTCCTCCTTCTTATTCTTATTCTTCAGAATGAAGTTCCGAAATAACAATAATAGAAGGTCGAAATCTCATTGAACAGAGTAAGACAAAGCAACACAGCATACACAACAAACAGAGAACACCGTTCATCAGCGACTCACTGAACGAGCTATCAGAAATAACTGTTCAGACACGAATCGCAATCGGAAACACAGAAGCCGCACCTTCAAGCAAGAGATGACGAAGACACGGAGCACATTGACGTCACAGATGCTTCGGCGAGTGGAATCCACAGCACAGAAAAATCAATCCAGATTAGGAACAGAGAGAGAAACCCTAGGCGAGCATGGAAGTGATGTAAGAAACTGAAAGGTGGAGAGAGAAAGAAAAAAGAGAGAGGAGAAGAAGAAGTAGAAGAAGATGCACAATGTTTTTTTTTTCCTCTGTTCCACTTTCAGCTCTGGCACTGATTATTTCGTACAAACCGGACCCATTCTCACACACAAAATATTCCCAAACTGATAAAAAATAAGAGATATAGCTTTTTAATATTTATTACGAATTGTAATTATTTTTTTAATAGTAGAATAAACTTTATTAATTATAGAATTTTCCAATAATTAAAATTTAAATAGTTTCACATGTAAAAAGTAAACATGTACGACCAAGACATATAGTCAGTACAATGAGATTTAATCTGAAATATCTAGTTGAAATTTTAATTACAGCGCACATGTAATTATATTAAATATATAGGGAGATATTAACAGAATATTTTAAATACATATTGATTATTTTAAAGTTATATATATAACATATACTTTTTTTGAGTACCATTAGAAAATAAATATTATTCAAAATGAATTCAATGTTTTTTGTCGTGTTTCATTAACCCTGTTAGAAAATTTGGCGATCTCAGATTTGGCTTTGTATATTATTAAATAATTAAATGTTTAAATACCTTGCATAGTATCCAATGCTCTTTCTTTTTTCTTTTTTGGTTTAAGTATAATAAGGTGATGTGATGGGTACAAGGAAGAGGTTTGTGATGGTAAGTATTCTATTATCTCAACAACCATATGTTCGGAGAAAATAATAAAAAATTAAGTCGATTAATTAAAGAAATAATTAAATATAAATATGTTTTTCCTTTAGCAGAATAAAAATTTTACCCTGTTCAATTTGTTGACGCAATTAGCAGAAGTTGAAGTGAGTCTTGAATGGGTTCAGTTCCATAATGCTAAGGTGATCTTAACAGTGAACCTAAATTTTTTTAAGATGAAAAGCAAAACTGAATAAAAGACAAGGCAGAGGCAATGATCAAGAAGACATTGATGAAGTCCTTTGAAGATGGGAAGGATTGTGGTCATGATGAAGCTAATTTTCTGCACTTTCCATTGCTATAATGGCTATGATCATTGATCAAAATAATGAATCCAAAATCGGAGACAACTTAAATGTTCACCAACCAATCAGCTTTCTATTAATTGCCAACTATTTCTTACCAAATCTATCTTCAATAAACTTTAGTGTATGTGTAGTGTATACACATACACGCTATATTCAACTTAATTAATAAAATATCATATAGTTTCAACTTTTGATAAACAAAATTTAATTAGGATAACATTTCTTTCTTACATTCTTTTCAAATTGCATAATGATCTCTTTTAAAGGATATATAGAGTGAATAGGTATTTTTTTCAAATTTTTAAAAAATATATACATATGTAATGTAAAAAAATGTCGTATAATATTTTGAAAACAAATGAGAGATTTATGTATAACTTTATATAAAATTAAGAAATTAAGAGTGTTAATGTAATTTATTTTTAAGATAATTATTAATCATTTTCAAGGAATTTTTATTGCCTAATTGAACAGAGTAATAATTTGAGAAAGAAAATTACTCTTACATGTATCATTAAATTATATAATCAAATTTGAAAAATATATACAACATTTGATTATTATTTTAAATCAAATGATGTCAATTAGCGGTTAAATTTAAAGTTCCCTTAGATTAAAATGCAATTATAAAGATTTACACAATTACAAAATTTACTAATACTTTGTCTTCTCACTTCTATTTTAACATATATTATGTTAGTTAAAGTAAGATAGATGTTAGTTAAAACCATGCAAAACTTTATAGTATCATTTATGATTCAATTGATTGAAAATTCAGATTGGTTTAGTTGATCCACTTATAGATAGATAAAGAACTGAAGGATACAGAGTTATATCATTCATACATTGTGTTTGTCCTAGAAGGAAATTAAAATGACATGTCTATTTCTCATTTCAAGTAAATATAACTGCTAACATAAAATTGTTAAATTGATTGAATTATAAATATTTAATAAAAATATTTATTAAAATAATTGATATTTTTATATCAAATTTAATTTAATTTATAAAAAATATACTTTGAAATGTGGATAATTATATTTTAATTAAATTCATAATCTTATAATTTTTATTATAGATAAATTATTTATTATGTTTGTTATATCAATTTTATACAATATCTCATAATATTTTCAATTAAGTTCAAAATAAAAATAATACACTTAAATAAATGTTCCACTTTCATTATGATTTGTATAATTATAAAAATATAATAAAATTTATCTTATTTGAAAATTATAAAACAAATTTAATAAGTACTATAAATATAAAAAATAGAAATTAATATTTTTAAAAATAATATCACAACTGATGATTATGTCTTCTGAAACAACCAAAGATTTAGAAAAAAAAATTACTCAATGTTATACTAAGAGACTTTCCTATATCATTCCAACTTTTAATCAATATAATATCCAATTTTTTTATGTCTTTCTCAACTTGTAATTAGAACCGTTTGAATTAGTCATAAAAAATACATTTTATTATTGAAATAAATAACTTCTAATATCAGACAAAACTAGAAAATATCAAATTTTTTATCAATAATTTCACTCAAAATTTTCGTCTAAATATAGAGGTTAATTTCTAAACTAGTCATAACCACTAATAAAAAAAACTAAACCAACTTATTAATTAATATTTAAATACTTCAATTAAATAATAAAATTTATAATTAAAATAATATTTTACATGTATTTAATAAGAAAAAATATAAAATAAAAAACATTACAATAAAAATAATATTATTAGAATTTATCGGTAATTTTATTTATTCATAGTTGAAAATCTATCAATAATTTAGTTATCACTAAATTTATTGACGGATTAATCTGTTAATAATTATTATTAGAAAATTGTTAAATAGTGACTAAAATTAGTGATTGAATTTTTCAATCACAATCGGTCAATAAATCTGTTGATAAATACTATAATATTTAATGACAGGTAATTTTGTCAATAAAACAACAAATATTATTTTTATTTAAAACTTATTATTATTATTATCAGTTATATTATTTTTATTTATTATTTTATTATTTTTTACCCACATTACACAATACATAACTATTATATTGTCATATTATTATTATGATTGTTATTATAATTATTAATATAATTATAATTATTATCATTATTAGTATAATAATAAAATTATTATTAATAATAATATATTTTATTAATATTATTATTATAAAAATATTATTATTATTATTATTACGTAATTATTATTATATTAAAAATACTATTATTGTTATAATTAATATTATTATTATAAAAAATATTATCAATAATAATAATAATTATTATTATTATTATAAAACTGTT
>Ga0209700_100441_pt1 | contig 76700 bp, 43 predicted proteins | sample SiratroredBW_FD_187528 | JGI IMG/M metagenome (GOLD analysis project Ga0209700, IMG submission 187528) | Root nodule microbial communities of legume samples collected from California, USA - Siratro red BW (SPAdes) (version 2) | ecosystem: Host-associated > Plants > Roots > Nodule | place: USA... | reverse complement strand
TTAAAAATTAAATTATCTTTAACAGGAAAGATTTCCCTTTTAACTATTCTCTTGTTATCTCGATCAGTAATCCATTTTACAGTAGATTTACAAATATTTAATGACATCAAGATCAAATAAATTGAATCTTTAGAATTTAATTTTCAAAATTAAATTATCTTTAATAGTAAAGATTTCCCTTTTCTTGACCTTGTAATAGTATAATTAGATTACCATCTTTATTAGTAATCCATGTTGCAATAGATCTATAAATATAAAATTTTCTTCAGTTCTTGCAAAAACATTTCTCATACACTTATTTGGGTTATGTAGTTTCACCTTCTTTTCTCTTTCAAACTGTAAGGTAAGGTTTTGTTCTTTTTCATTTCAGTTTTGTTTGATTCACCTTCACCAACAATGAACATTGTTTATCTGTCCTTTATTTTTATGTTCTTAGTCTACATCTTGTATTTGGTTTTGAACTTTTAATCATTAATTGTCCATTTGCCCAGTGACTGACTTCATTCACACTTCTTTTTATATAAGATTACATTGTATTGCCAAATCTGTGTGATATGGATGAAGCGAGTCAACAATTCCTCTCTCAAAGTAGTCACTCTAGAGGGACAAACATCTCTTGGCCTAATGCAGTGGTAGTGAGAGGAACTAGTATTGATTTCCATTATTTACTAGATGCTTATGATGACAACGGGATGGTGTATGGAATGACACAACATTCATCTAGTTCTGCTGTTAGGTCTCCAGTTGCTCCCCTTATGCAAGGCACACTGAAATTGGGATCCTTTTCTACCACTCTATAGACGATACTATTTGGGTAATCAACACTTTCAACCAGCACGTCCTCTCCGACCAGACCACCAACTGGCTAGTAATAATATTGATGGTCATAATGTTTTGGATTGGTATCAATCTCTTCCAATATCCGTACAGTTAAAATGTTATTTTTCTTTTTCTACTTTACTGTTTTGATTCCCCTTCTAATTGTAAGTACGATACAGTTGGAACCAGAAAGCGCCACAGATTCTCCCATCTGCACTACCATGTGTTGTATCATCATTCACAACCTATGCAAGAGATCAAAGGTCACTCCAACTTTCGTCCTCCATCATACAGAGTTCCATCGAATCCTTTAAGCAGTTCTTCAATGCCCATACAAAATTCACCATCTACAGGCACACATATACACCACCCTCAACCTCTTAGAGACAACATGCATAATCTTCCTCCTGAGCCCTTTCTTCAAGATGATTTAATATGTTATTCTTTTTACTTTTGGTACTTCATGGTCCTTAGGATTTCATATAAATAAAACTCTAGTGTCTTTCTTATATATTGTTTTCTTTTTCTGTGCAGGAAGTTCCTTCATTGCGTGACCATCATAATAATATGCATTTTGGATATTGATGACATGTCATACGAGGTAAGTCTATTACGAATAGTTTATTATGTAAGGTCTAGCAAGCCAAAACCTAGTGACTATGAACTCTCTGAAATTCGACAGGAGCTTCTTGGATTAGGTGAACGGATTGGTCAAGTAGGCACAGGTTTGTTAGAAGAGATTATTACAAGAGATATATGGACAAAAACTTATCTACTACATGATAACTTGGAGGGATTGAGAAAATTGATCTTTGCACAATATGCCAGGTATGATATTTAGCAGCAAGTATAGATTATGATCCATCAGATGCAGTATTTTGTAGGTACCAGTTTATTTGTCTTTTTTTATCTGCTATATGGGGGTTATTTATTCAAGTTTTGATGTATTAGAAACATGTTTTTACTCGTTCTCCTGTTAATTGGAATACTTTATGATTTCACAAGATGAATATAAGAATTAAGAGGAGATTGAAATTCTTCAGAGCAGACATGAATGCAGACATGAATATCATGCAGATTGTATAAAGAGGTGGTTACATGAGAAAATGTATGTCTCTTGTGCAAATCAAAAGCATTGACGGCTGGATAGAAGCTGATAAAAAAATCACTTAATTCAGTGTTCCTGTAGACTTCTCAGCTAGGTTATTATTGTGAATTCATATTTTGTTACGTATGAGTAGTACATATAGCTAGCATTGCTGAAACAGTGAACAAAATCAGTGTTTGCAGTTTTCATGAACTAGTACATGTAGTTATATTGCTGAATTGGGCAATAGAACATTTATCATGTTGTATACATGTTTAAATCTTAATTTTGGGAAATTACATTGTTGATGTTTTTTCCTATTTTTTAGTCGGATGCCGTAATTCTAAGTGTTCATAAAAAACTAGTTTATATCTAAGGCGTCTATAATAATTATGATCAAATTAGTTGGCGTGCGATAAAAGGTTATTTGTTTAACATTTTCGTCAAGAAATTACTTTCTTAAATCTTAAAAGTTTTATAAGGTCTATTTTTTTAAAAGACAATGGTTGTGTGATTGATTTTATGTATTTGGGTCATCGTAACAACATTAACAACAACTCCCACATTGGATTTTTAAGATCAACTAATGGTGGTATTTATATCTTTGATTAACTTGGATCACAACAACATACAAAACTCGTGGTAGTAGATTTTTATGATGAACCCAGTACTTACTAGCATTTGTCTTGGGCAACTTTGAATTGGATCAGAGCAATTTGCATGTCCCAACCATATTGGCTGATGTCCCAGTCATATTCTCATATCTTTCATCAACACTCCATTTGGAGAACATGAGTCACACATGTCTCACATGTCCTTTGTGTGGCAAGAACATCTCTTTACAACATTTTCCAATCTACAATCTTTGTGCATAGGTTGACATTTAACAATAAAACAGAATATAAGTTGTCCCTATAACACAGATATTTTACTCCTAATGGATTCACACATATATATTTCAGTAGTAATTCCACTTCTTACAGTAGAAAAAGTATATTCACTCAAAGATTCAATGCACTTTTCCTATCTGCAATATGATAACTTTCCTTGAGTCCTTTAAAAGAGAAAATGTTCTCTAGATGCATAATTCAGTCAATGCAAAGTTATATTTTGAAAGAAACCAAACCTCTACACTAATGATAATCTAGGCCATACGTATGATAAAAGGTTATGCTCTTTTAAGATTATTCAAAGTGCACAAGTACATGAACAAAAACCGATAGCTTAACTTTAAGTATAAAATTAGAATAAAGCACCAATTTAAAAAAGTAATTTAAAAAAAGTGAAATTAGCTTTACCATACCTCCTCAAAATCTTGTCCCATGTCTTAACTTATACCACTGCAAACATCAAATACTTTGTTTCTAAAGAGAATATTATTTTTAACCATCCAAATGTTCCACACAATACCAATCTACACCTCAACATCAAATGCTTTCTTTCTAAAGAGAATATTATTTTTAACCATCCAAATGTTCCTCACAATACCAATCTACACCATTCTCCACACTGTATCCTGTTTAAGACTTACCTCCCTTACCTTAAAACTTAGAAAATGTTCCTTAACTCTACAAACTGAATGAACACCTACCCATTGATCACACTTATTTCAAATTTTACTAACCTCCTTATGCGTAAATAGCACCTGTTTGTGTTTGGCAAAGACACAACTCTTAGTAGAAATCAAGGACCCAATTTTACACAAATTCTCGCAAATTCTCACAAGTAGAGGTAGTGTATCTAGAAGAGCCCTCAATGCGAAAAACTCATCTCTAGGCAAACTTTAGTTTTCCAAAATTTCATGAACAGTTGCTCATCTTCCTCATACTCATTCTTCCTGCACTTCCATACTGACATCCTGCACCTCCATAATTTTGACATATTTCCATTTTAGTCTTGAGAAAAAGACTAAAATAGCCTTGAGAAAAAGACTAAAATATTCTTCATCAATGGTAACTGCGATTCAATTTTTTTTTCTCATGCACAAACCGCAGTGCAATTAAAAAATATTATCAATACGGATTGTACAACCTATAATTATTTTTTGTACACCTTTTACATTGCAGGTTATACAAACTGCAAGTATAAATTTTTCTAAATGTATTACGGTTTGTACAACTTACAATGTATTTAAGAAAAATTTTATATTACGGATTGTACAACCTGCAATGTATTTAAAAACTTTTTTATAAAAACTTTTTTATATTGCAGGTTTTACAACTCGCAATATTTTTTTTCAATTATTTCGCATTGTCCAACATTAGCCCCTCACGACTCTTTTTATTCATGTAGCAGCAGCCCTTATACTAAGCATATCTGTTTAAATATAAATTGAAAGGATAATGATGCTTCTCTTCCATTGTTTGCTAGATAGTAGCTTAAAAACTTTTTTATAAAAACTCGGAATGTTTTTTTTCAACTATTTCGCATTGTCCAACATTACCCCCTCACGGCTCTTTTTATTCAGGTAGCAGCAGCCCTTATACTGAAGTATATCTGTTTAAATATAAATTGGAAGGATAATGGTGCTTCTCTTCCATTGTTTGCTAGATAGTAGCTATGTTATTATCTCTCTCCCTCTCCCGGCATCAGAAGGTTAGGTTATCTGTAACATTCCCATGCATATAAAAAAAACTTCATTTTGCTTAACATATCAAAATATCAAATTTAATAGTGATATGATTTCATTTAATTTTCTAAAAACAATTTCTGATACGGTAGTTGGTTTTACATTTAGGATGACAATATCCAATGTGGCACCCGCTGATGCACCACTGCATTTGCTTCCACTTCCTAAAGCAGGCGGGGATCCTGAGATCTATGAAAACAATAGTGCCGTGGATGTAAGAATCCATGATTATATCAACAATCTCCAGTTTTCTATATCTCCAAACCTTTTGATGCATGCATAGGTAGTTGACAAAAAACATTAAGGGTTGTATAACCTGTAATACAATTTTTTTTTAAAATATATTGGGGATTGTATAATCCGTAATACAATTTTTTTTTAAATTTATTCTGGATTATAAAAATCGCAATATATTTAGAAAAATTTATACTTGTAGATTGTATAACTCGGTAATATAAAAGATACAGAAAAAATAATTACGGATTATACAATCTGCAATAATAATATTTTTTAATTATATTACAGTTTGTGCAATCGGTGAAGAGAAAAAAAAAATTGAATTGCAATTATCGTCAAAAAAGGCTATTTTTATCTTGTTCTCAAAGTTAAAAAGAGAATATGTCAAAATTATAGAGGTGTAGAAAGTCATAATGGAAGTGGATGAAGAACAAGTCCCTCATTCATAACCTGTCTTAGAAACTTATACGCTCATCATACCAAATACACTGCATTTTCTTAACCATTCCAAACCCAAACATTCTTAGATTCCTTCTTAAATGGTGGATTTTCTACCTGCCGTAAAAATTTTTTAATCTCCTTCTCCAATTAAATAACCATTCCCACATAATAAAAGAGTATTTATATTAGATCCCTACAAAATTTAAATACAACAGCTTTATTATACTTGTGTTAGCTTAATTTGAAGAAGAGTATCATTGATTTTTTTTAATATAATTAACTACAACATTTTAAGAGTAGAAGGAGTAAGTTCAATTCTATAAATCTAAAAAGTTAATTTACCCTAAACTACACACAATAAATATTTTAATATTGATTTTAAACATCAAATATGACCGAGTATAAAATGAAGTCAACAGTTACAATAAGAGGCTCACTTTTGTCTCATTATAAATTTATATGATTCCAATAGATGATGATTGGAGGATAATAATAAGTGTTTGTGCTATTAGGGACAACTATACGTATGCATGCATGGAATTGAAAAATCCTTTAGAAACCAAAAGACATAGGAATCAAAATCCTCTTCTCTCCATTTTCATGGCACCTGAAGACTTGGGCTTATATATTCACAGAATTTATTATTATAAATTAAAAAATCTTTAATATAGTTTCTTAATTTCAATATCTCTTAAAACGGTACATGTCCATTTAAATCAAATAAAATAATATGATCTATTGTTGGCTAATTTAGACTTCAATTATACCTGTTTGAAAATTTCTAAAGTGAATTACACAAATTATTTATGAAGCTTTAAGATAATTATTAAATTATTAAATTCTTTTAAGATAATTAACGAATTTTAAATTAATTTGTCATAAATCTTAAAATATTAATAGGAATAAAGTAGAAATATTATATATATTTATATATATATATATATATATATATATATATATATATATATATTTTGATAAAATATATTAATATAATATCAATATTAATTATTATTTTAATAAAAAGTATTCATAATATAGATCAATATATCAAATTAAATACAACAGTTTTGTTAAAGTTGTGTTAGTTTAATTTAAACAATAGAGTACCATCGTTTTCTTAAAAAAAAGTATTTATCAAATAAAGATCAAGTATTAAGAAAGTATTGAGGAGGAAGAGATTGTTAAATGGAAAAGCAAGAGATTGTTCAATAGAAAAATCAACAGCGGATTATGTGGAAGAGATTCAATGTAACGACGACTCCATCTCTCAGATTCCCAATTCAGTGAGTCAACTCCGTTGGACCCGTTCTTCCTCCAGCACTATACTGTTTTTCTGCACCTTCATAACAAATTTTAATTTCCAAAATACCCCTATAAAAAAAATAAAAAAAAAAAAACTTGGTTGGTATATGTGAACCGGATAAACTCATATATAAAATGTCAACTGGAGGCAAGGGAGTGGTTGACATCTGGTTGGTAAGATGACAACCGAAAGCCATTCCATCCCATTAAAAAAAACAGAACTCCTCCCATGCAGCCCAGATATACCCATCATATAACTAGGACATTGTTAGAAAAGAAATGTGTTAAAATGGGTTTATTTGCTTTCGTTTTAACGTTTATGTTATCAAGCACCACGGAAGCTCTACCAATTTTTCTGCAAGAGAGAGATATTGTAACGAAAGAAAACTCAAGTAGAAGCTAGAGAGTTTTAACAAAATTACAAACTGGATAACGTCCATCTATTGGTCATCAGGTTTGTAAATAACCAAGACTTTTCAGATGGTGGGGTGCATCCGGTTTAATAACTTTCAGCCTTTGGAAATGACGGTGCATTTTCTTTTTCTCATTCGCGTATGGAGTTTTCCATTCTAATTTTTCCACGCAGCCACCATCAAATTGAATATTGTTCAATTAATAGAATCTGCTTCAATTGCTGAAGAGAACTGCACCAATCCACTCCAATTAAAAGCTCGTCAGAATCATTGAATAACATATTACTTCCATTCTATAATAATATTCCATAATATTCCAGTAAATGGTCGTGGTTCATGCATTTCAATTCTTCAAATTTAATCAACTACAAATTCTCATTTCAACCCCAAATGCACCAAAATTTTGATCCAAAATCAGTTAAATCACTACTAGTCTCAATGCGCAAAATTATTGCAATAATTGGTTGCTATGCCAACTCCTTCTGCTATTTTCACAAACAAAAATTCTGCATAATAAAGCTAGACTACTGCTTCAACAGTTCAATTTAATTCCAGCACCAAATCAGCAGAATCAAACCAATTCAATTGTAGCACCAAAACCAGAAAATTAGTGCCATGATACCAATGAACTACACCACTTTAATCAATTTTTTTCTAAACCAAAACAGCATCAACACGACATTAGAAGTACTGCACCGCTTTAGTTCAAAGCACTGAATTTTCTACTGCTGCAGTTTCCAACTTTAGACAATTCCACCACTGTTGGTACAGTATAATCACTACAGCAAGCAAAATAATCCTCGACTGAATGCTTCATATGGACTAACAATTGATCAATAATTTCAGTTCCTACTAATTCAAACAACCTACTGCAATGCGTAGGTAGATGCTCTCAAATTTGAATTTGGATTCCATATTTCATATTGTTAGGTTTGATGATTTGTTTATTTAACATGGAAAGAATTCGTGCGAGTTCCTCATCTCGAGTCCACCGGAGAGATGCAAATCACCGTTTTGGTTCTTATTACAATTACCTATCACGAAGCCGAATTCGTCGATATGGCAGTGGAAGAGATGCCGGTTTAATATAATTTTGTTTTGAAATGTAAACGGGATGAAATCCCGTTCAATTTATATAATTTTTGAAAATTCTTAACCGGATAAGGTGTCATCCGATTTATATTTTAAAAAGAAAAATAATATCCGGATGGCACTCTCATCCGGTTTACATTTTTTTCAAAATGTAAATAGGATGGGTGTCATCCGATTGTCACGTTTTTTCAAATTATAAACCGGATGAAATACCATCTGGTTGTCATATTTTTCAAAATATAAACCGGATGGGGTGTCATATGGTTGGTATTTTGTTTTGTAAATGTAAACTAGATGACACTTTAAGGTCATTTTAGTCATTTCAACCTGGGTATTTTGAGAATTAAATTTTTTTATGAAGGTGCAGGAAGAGGGTATGGAGGTGGAGGAAGAATTTGTCACTCCGTTGTAATACAGATTTACGATGTAATGGCGACGAGTTCTTCTTGCACCCTAATACATTCTTCCTGCATCCTAATAAAAAATTTAAATACCACAATTGCCCTTATACAAGAACCGGATGGCACCCCATCCAGTTGTCATTTAAAAAAAAATTGACAACCGGATGAGCAGGTCATCCGGTTGTCATTTGAAGATGACTAACAAATTGACAACAGGAAGAACTCGTCTGTAATGGCGGTGCCTAAGGAGATGTTGGATTCAACATATCTGTGTGAGGGTAATTGCTTCCCACACCCCCTCATTTGCTTCCAAAATCTCATAATAGTTTTAAAATATCATAATTACCCTTAAGATGTAAAAATGAATTTAAGAATTGGTATTTAATATTAGGGGTGTAAAAAGGACTTCCAAATTTAGTTTTCCATAAATTTTGGAGGTGAAGAAATAGTTTTAGAAAATATTTATTCAAAAATAACTTCCAAAAAATATATTTTAGAATACAAAATTAACTTGCAGAAAATCTTTTCCCGAAACATGTTTTGGAAAATATTTTCCAGAAGTCAATTTTATATTCCGAAAAATATTTTTTAAAAGTTATTTTTGAATTTCAAAAATGATTGTTTCTTACATATTGTTTTTTTTTTTTTTTTTTTCAGGAATTCCTTGGTTGACCATCATATTGATATGCACTTGGACATAGATGACATGTCATACGAGACAAGTCTATTAAGTATAGTCTATTATGTAAGGTCTAGCGTGCCAAAACCTTAGTGACTTTGAAAACTTTAATTTGCTAAGTCTTTGGAATTCGACAGGAGCTTCTTGGGTAAGGTGAACAGATTGGTCAAATACGCACAGGTTTGTTAGCAGAAGAGATTATTGCAAGACATATGCAGACAAAAACTTTTATACTACTTATAACTTAGAGGGGTCAACTTCTCAAGAATAGAAAATTGATCTTTGCGTAATATGTCAGGTATAATAGTTAGTAGCATGTATAGATTATGATCCATCAAATGTATTATTATGTAGGGTAGGATACCAGTTTGTTATTCATTCATGTTTGATGTATTAATAGCAGGTTTTACTCTTTCTCCTGTTAATCGAAATACTTTATGATTTCATAGGATGAATATAAGAACAAAGAGGAGATTGGAATTCTTCAACGCGGACATGAATACCATGCAGATTGTATTAGGATGTGATTGCATGAGAAAAAACGTATGTCCCTTATGCAAATCAAAAGCATTGGTTGTTGGATAGAAGCGGATAAAAAAAACACTTAATTCTTTGTTCTTACCTGCACACTTCTCATTTACATTATTATTGGGAATTCATATGTTGTTATGTATGAAGTAGTACATGTGGCAATAGAACATTTGTGGCAACAGTGAACAAAATCATTGTTTACAGTTTTCATGAACTAGGACATGTGGCAATAGAACATTTGTAATGTTATATAAACGTTTAAATCTTAATTTTGGGAAATTACATTGTTGATCTCTTTTTCTTATTTTTTTTTTCGGGTGCCCTAATTCCAGACGTATGATAAAAAAAAAAATAGTTTATATCTACCGCCTCTATATATCATATAATGTGACAACGTTTTATAAGTAAGTTATTTGTTTAACAATTTCGTCAAGAAATTACTTTCTTAAATCTTAAAAGTTTTATAAGGTCTATTTTTTTTCAAAAGAATATTTTGGAATTAGATTTATGCACTATTTTAAAAATTGAAGTTTAAGAATATTAGCTTAAATAAATTATATTTAAGAATAATCCTTTTTAAACTAAATATATTGACAGAAACAGATGCATGATTAAAAATATTTAAGTATACAAGAAAAAGCTTAAGGTATGGTTTAAAAAGTTAGTTTTTATTGGTTTTTTTTTCTTTCACACTATTCAATGGGGAAGTGTGAAGTGTACGTCTAAATAAAAAGAATCAAGTCTCATAAAATAAATTAGTTATTAACAAAAAAAAAGTACATATTTTCTTTAATACCATAAAGAAAAAACTTTAAACTATTGAAAAATTATTTTTTTTTTATATGTGTACGGTGAAAGGAAGATATTAGTTTTAGAACAGGAGAGTTTAAAAGAATTTTAAAATACTTTGAAGACAAATTTAGTTTAGAAACCCAAATTTGAAATATTTTAACAAATTGTGTAAGGATAATGTGAAAACGCAGGAAAAACAGAGAAATGGGGGTAATGAATTGTGTTTTTCACTAGTTTTATTATTGTCTGGTGGTGATTATTCTGATGATTTTGTATGTAAAGTGATTAGACAGAATTTTTTTATCTGATAAAATATAATATATGTACTTTATATATTAATTGATCTTCTATGTTTAAATGTTTTTTAACACTTATTTCACATTAGCTCTCCTTTCCAAGTTATCTAATAATAAAATAAAATGTAGAATATATTAGAGAAGAGAATAGAAGAATATAAGGTATTTTTATATTGATTTGTTTGTTACAACACACTACATCTTATTTTCAATCAATAAATAAAGTTTCACAGTGCAGACTAATGTTGCCAAGTAGAATAAGTATTTTTTAAACTGATAGTCACTCCGGACTAATCCCTTATTGGTTGGATTTAATTTAAGACCAACTTTTTGTTTCAATTTATATTTAAAGATTTTTAAAAAAAAATATTTTTTAAATATATCAAAGTAGTTAAGGATACTTATGTGTATAATAAAATTTGCATATTTGTGTAATTAAATTAGGCACAAACTCATTTACTAAGATGGTATTAAAGTGGAAGCCTATCCAAGTCAAGTTCATTATGGTTGGTGTCATCTGTATTAGGTTTTTGTTAGACAACCCATTAATATTTAATCTCATCTTTGAGATACTCGTTTTTTAGCATGATAGGTGGTCTTGGATTCCACATCGATTAGGAATAAGGCCAATTTTAAGAACATCACTAGTCCAAATAACTCTTGATATGTTTACTCACATTTTGTAAATCTAAAATTTGTATGACATAATACTAGAGATAAAAAAACAGTTAACAAAATTCACATGTCCCATCATATTAAAGCACTTACCTTTCTAAGCAAGGTTACTCTTGACTCTATCAGCTAAAGGTTGAAAAAATCGTCTCTTAGGAACACCAAAAAAAATATAAGAACACCCTAGATAATTAAAAGAAATAGTGCCTCTATGACATCCAAAAATACTATGGATATTATTATTAAAAAAGAATAGACTCATCAATAGTGAAAAATATACTTTTGGAAGATTTCATCAACTGGCCCAAGATAGAACCATAAACATGTAAGAACTTCATAAGATTGGTCAAACATTTTCTAGTGCCTATACAGAAAACAAAAATGTCATCAACATAAAGGACATGAGTAGGAAAATCCTTACCCTTAGGAACAATCATAGGAAGAATCTTATGAGAATAAGCCAACTGAGAAATCCCTCTACAAAGCATTTCTTCAGCTAAACAGAAAAGAATGGGCAACAAAAGATCTTCTTAACAAACACCCTGCCCACAATTAAAATAGTCAACTATATTACCAATGATCATGATCAAAAGATAAGTTAATTGCACGATACCATGGATCCAATTGATAAAAGTGGGGTGAAAACCAAAATGATGCAGCACCTATAGCAAAAAAATCCCAACTAAGGGTGTGAAAAGCTTTTGAAATATTAATTTCAATAGCAACATTACAACCCTTAGCCTTGGTAGAAGTTAATTGTATGTTTTTTTTTTTTTATGTTAGTTTGAAATAAAAATTTATCTAAAATTATGATATTTGGTAAGGGAAGCTAGTTGCATGTTTTTTTATAAATGTTTGTCTACTTTGAAATAGAAATTTATCTAAAATGAAGATATTTGGTAAGGAAAGCTAGTTTGAATGTTTTTAATAGATATTATAATTACTTGTTTTATTGAGTATGAATTTAAATTAAATTGAATGAATGTTTATGTATGATATGATGTAATATCAATATTTGTGAAGGATATGAAATGGTGGTCAAGATATAATATCTTTAGGAAAGGAGATACTAGTGTTGAAATTGTAGAATGTGTATTGTTCGTGGATTTGATCAATAAGGATGTATCCTAAATCTATTAGTCATGAGAATCATAGATGAAGATGGCTAGGTGGTGAAAGTTGAAGGAGGTTCATGTGACTGCGCCACGGTATGAAAAAAAAAACTGATTGGACCATATCATTGGATTAACAGACATATGACTACGCTATGTGTGAAAAAAAAAATGGTTAGACCAGATCATGTGGGTTAACATGTTCATATGATGCGCTATGGTGTTAAAAAAAAAAAAAACTGATTGGACCAGATCATATAGATTAATAGGTTGAAATGATTGCTCTAAGGTGTGAAAAAGAACCGGTTAGGCCAGATCATATGGACTACAAGGTTTATATGACTGTACTACGGTGTGAAAAGAATTCGATTAGATTAGATCATATGGATTAAAAGGTTTATATGACTGCGATGTGAAAAATAATCGATTATACCATATCATATGGATTAACCGTGTCACATGAGTGTGTTGTGTTAATGATAATGTGATGTATGAGACGAATTATGGAAGGTTTAATTTGTTGTAGTTTGGTTGTGATAGAAATTTAATTTATGAAAATACATTTTTTTAACTCTCTAACTTATGCTTCTTTTTGTATGGTGTTTGTTTTGTTTTTAAATATGCAATGATTGTGTATTATACATAAGTAAAGGATTTGACAGCAGTATAACTCTGTCAATGAACTGATGGAGAAATTTTATTTTATAATTACAACAAGATATTTATATTAAATCTTCTTTAAAACAGATTATTTTGAACTACTATGATAAATGTATGGATATTTATATTTAGACATATTATAGAGTTTTTATACAATACAATTACTATTATATAAAAAATATGGAACGTTATCGTATATATCCAATTAGAGTTTTAGATAGATTTTTGGAGAAGTATATGACAAGTAAATAGATTATGTTCATGACTTTTTTAAGTACTGATTTCTTTGTAAAGTAAATCTTATTTATAATTTCAAACATAAGTTAGAATAATTATCTTGAACAAGTTTTTTAATTGGCATTTCTTGGAATGCTATTTTAGAAAAAAAAAACATCAAAACATGTGTTTTAGAATTTTTTTAACAAATAATTTCCTTTTTATCGTTTGACATATCATTATTTCTAACTTTAATTTTAAAACTTTTTAAAAAATATATCAATAATTTAAAATAATATTAAATCATAATATAATTTAGTCATTAAGTTAAAATAAAATTTATAAGCTTAAAAGTATTTATTTACTATACATGAGTTATAATTTAGTTTAAAAGTATTTATTATAAATTTTTACTATGTAAATAATCATTAGACAAATATATATATATATATATATATATATATATATATATATATATATATATATATATATATATTCCTAAAATTACTTATTTATTATAAACTTCATAAAATTTAAAATGTCTTATGTTAATTTTAATTAATATTATACAATTTTAAATGATTTTATTAGAACTCGAATGTCTTACATTTCAAATTTAGTTTGAATGGAAAAATAGTTTCCACCATATACGATAACTTTTTTAAAATATGTTTCAAACTTTTTATATTTCAATATTATGAGTTTATAATTATTCATTTACTATAAATTTCAAATTTTTTTAACTTTTAAGTACTTACATATTATAAATTTTAATTACGTAAAACAAGATTTATCCTGTTCAAGTCTGAGAGTTTGCGTGTTAATTATTTTAAAAGAAAAATAAAATAAAATGCAGAGAATTTAAAATTTTGAAAAAATTATTTAATTTAATTCCATTTATACTATACATAACCTGTTTTGAGTTCAAAATTTTCTAAGTTTCAAAAAAATAGGAAAGTTAATTTCCTTCAAACAAAATTTACTTTTTCAAATGTTTGAAGTTTCAAAATTTCAATATTAACCACTTAAATATTTAATAATTCGAAATTAATTTTAGAAATAAACATAAATAATATATAATAATTAGAAATTTTATTTTAAATGTTTAATAATTCAAATATAAAAAAAATTGATTAACTTTACATCAATATTAATTCGAAAAAAAAAAGAGTAGAGATAGAACCAGATGAAAAGAGCATACAAAGAGTAATACATTAATATACTACTCTATACTCAACTATAAGCAAATTAACTACTTTTTTACACGGACAAAAATTAGTGATTTAATTTAGCTGTTAATTTTGTTTTCATATAATTGAGAGGTATATTTCCTATACCCTCAATTATATTTATTGCGGATGATGATTACGTTTTATAAAATAAGAATAATTTTGAAATAGCAATATTAACTAGGATTTAGGAAATGGAAATCTATTTATGTTTAAATCCACAGTACATACTTTTTTTCACTTACATTTGAGTCTAGAAGGAGTAATAGTCTAAACAGCTTGCATATTTGATTTGCAAGAAACTAAACTCGTTTCAAGTGTCTAAATTGTCTTTATTATACACATACAAGTGTGCATACAGAATCCCACACTACAAGAAGTCTTCAAGGGTCTCCTCATGAGAAACTATAGTGAGTTTAGGAAGTGAGAAAGCCTGAGGCTTAACTTGATCTTCGATAATAATATCTGTAAGAAATTGAAGATATGTTATGATAGTGTATCCAAATAAATATATGTTCAAATAAATCTAATTATGATGTGTGAGAATGGATGGAGAGAGTGAGAGAACATTACACATATATATTAATGTTGTAAATGGAAGCATATTTTCTGAGGAGTCGTTCTATGGTGTACCACTCAGAACGATCAGATCCATCTTGATAACCAATTCGTGGCACGTGTATTGATGCTTTACACAATGATCAAAAGAATTTTGTATCAGTATGTTTCAATTGTCAACTAAAATTATAATCATATACTAACAGATATTGTTTGGAAGTACATTCTCAAAAAGAACTTATAGCTGAATTTCCGAAGAATGATTTCCAAACCACAAACAGAAAAAAGGGTAAAAGGCAAACAACTCTCCATCTCCAATTGAATTGAATGTACACCATCTCGACTGAAAAAACAAACCATCAGATACAACCTAACCTATAGTAATTGGATTTCCCAAACAATTTTCCTAACAACAACGAGACAGATTATACTGCACTTGGATACATCAGTAGATGTAATTTCTTTTTCAGGTTTTGTATTCTCTTATATGATTGATATGATACATGGTAAATATGTAAGATCAAGGTATTGCAGCAGTGGCAAAACAATTCAGTAATTAAATGCAGATGAATCATAAAAATTAACTTGGACCATTATTCTTCGAACAAAATCGCTAATGATCACATGTATGTACGCAATAAACAAAGAAAATGACAACATAATAAATTATAGAAGGAAATGGAAGATTAAATATTAATTAAATAAATGTCATGCTACCAGAATTCTGAGCGGCTGAAAATGCTGCCTTTGATAAGCAGCTTTCCAAATGGGGAAGTGAGATTTCACTGCGTGGAATTTTGCGCCTTGAATTATATGACTGAACCACAGCTAAAGCAACCATCTTGGGAGTATTTCCATCCAGATCTTGTTTTTCACAACCATCTGCAAGTAACAAGGCACCAATATAGCGGCAACAATCATACACACATATTGACCACCTCACAGATTAAACACATGCAAGAAAAGCTCTTAAGAAATTATTTACTATAAGCTGTTTTGAACAGAAAATAAGTACATCTAAGGTAGCTTATTTTTGTACATAACAGTTCATAATGCGTCAGTTAGAACCTAAAAAAGGAAGCAATTTCCCCTCAATAATCACAGTCAAACGTGCCAGTACTCCAAAGACACTAAACTTGACTGGCTAATGCTGCATTTTTCTAACATAAAGAACATAATCACATAATTCATCACGTAGTTTGTAGTACAGAAAAAAGCCCCGCACCCGCCCCACCTTTCATAGGATACACAAATACTCCACTCGACAATAGGTAAAACACCTTTAATGGAAGTTCGGCAGTCAGCATTAGTTAATTTGGAGATCATTAACGAACATAAACACATAATTCATCATGAATTTTGTATTAACAGAAATAAGTCCTACCCCACCTTTCAGAGGATACACAAATACTCCAGACAACTATAGGTAACACCTTTGATGGAAGTTCAGCAGTCAGCATTAGTTATTTTTGGAGATCAATATTTCACTAACAAAGCCTGAACTACTTCACTGAAACTACCAAACTAATTATGGTAACATAGAATAAGACAAAATGTATTCTTGCACAATGTGAAAAATGGTAATAGGTGATAGCACCCTAACAAAAAGCTGGAGTGGTTGGTGGTACGGAGATGACATTGAAACAGACTGTTATAAAATAATTGAGAAATTTTCTGTTCTGCTACAAAAATGCAAGGAATTAAGGTTGTCCACTTGTAGGTCAGGGTAGCATTGACATATATTCACTGGCGTTAAGCATCATCTATTCAATCCATATAGACTCAACATAATTATTTTGAATCACTACAGTGCTCACCCTCAAGCCTTATAAGATGCAGATCACCAAGATGCAGATCCCCATGTGCAGAAGCCTGTTCATATGCATCACCAATTCTTGTAGAAAGTTTGGAAAGTGCATCAAACATTCCACCGTGGCCCCAATGTCCAGAGGTGTCAACACAACTGTAAAACCAGACTATATATTTGCAGTTAATTTTAAAATGAATGACTTCGTCAACACAGAAAAATTTGTGAATCATAGTTCTAATCTTAATTTCTTTATTACCATATTATCTTTCCTTAGTGACACAAATTTATTTCCTGACATTTACTTTTTTGTAAATTTTAAAGAAAATTATATTTCTTATATTGATTGATCATTACATTAGAGTGTGTTACGGGCAACACAAGTTAGGAGAGATCCAAACCATCCCGAAAATAAAACTAAATAAGTATTTGTATAAGAAAGAAAGAAACTTTATTGTTGCCATTCATACCATATTAGAAATAGCTCTAATACCATCTTAGTAAGTGAGTTTATGTCTAACCTAACCCTACAAATTCAACTTTAAAGATGAGAATTTGATCTCATTCATATATTATAATATGACCTTACTCTTAATTGACGTAGGATCCCCAACAAGAATACTTAATTAAAATTTAAAATAAAAATACATAAGTCAACAACTAGAATTATGACTGCAAGATTATATATAGCCTATTAATTCTAGGTTTAGTTACTGTATATTATGACAGCAAGATTGATGTAATCACCCTGTGCAATCTGAATCAGAAATTAACATCCATCAGGGCAAAGTTCTTCTCTATGTTGCACACCTTCATTGTGTACCTGACTTTTATTTATTCTAAGAGAGTAGATTTAAGTCTAACTCTTCGGCCATGCACGGAGATTTGTATCCACTTATATATTATAATTTAGTTAAATTTATAGTTGATATGGTATTTGCAACACTCTCACACCAAAAACTAAACATCTCAAACATAGAATTAAATAGTAGGTCATATAATAAACAAACATTGCTAGAATAGAATCTGATATTATCATAAAGAAATAAGTTTTAAGCCTAACTCAATGATGACACCTATTTATACTCACATTTATAGTTTTATTGGATCTTCAATTGACTTTTGCTACGTTTTATTTTGTGTATCTTTACCATTTTCTGTCCATCGTAATAAATTGGACTTGTTTGACATAAATGTTTTACTTTCATATTTTCATCAATTTGGCCTTTCTGTATTGTTTGGCCTATAAATAGGTTTTTATTTTTGGCTAATTCCTTTTGCATTGTATTCTTCTCTTCCGGTGCTTCAAAACCTACACATGATTCACTGGATTTACAATTTCCAGGTATTTTTAGGATTTTTTAAAGTTAAGACAGATTTGTTGAAATCTTATATGATTTTAATGTCAAAACATTTCTCAGAACTACAATTAAGGACCATTCTATCACTAATCAAAGCATATAAATAGACTAATCAAGCTCTTATTAGGAACTTTTAATTCATTTTTCTATTTTCAGATTTGAGAGCTCTTTATTTTTTTCTCTTATTTTATCTCTTTTCTCTCCTCTTCTATTTTCCTTGCATTGTTCATTATCATCAAGGATCATGCGTTGTGCTAAATGAAGAATTGCGTTTTAATTTTCTTAATTTTGCTTCTGAATTCTGTTTCTTTCTTTTAATTTCAAAATTCTGTTTCAACTCTAAGTAAATATCCCCTTCGTTTATGTTGCAATTCTTAGACCTAAATGTGTTTGTTAAATTGTTAATGACTAATGATTCTATGAAAAGAACCTAGGTTTGTTCTAACCTAGCTCTACATTTAATGTTTATTGAAAATCGTTTTGATGAAATTATTGCATTACTCAACTTCACAAAACTAGCTTCCAAAGTGAGACTTACACCCACATGCTATATAAGTTAACTATATATTTAGTAAATGTGAGATCTCCAATATTTACTGTGGCCATATCTATAGTATTAGTCATTATAGGATCTCAACACATCATTTTACACCAAGGATTAGACATTTCAAGCTTTTTTAAGATTGTATAGTTCTTTTGCACCAATCCTCTCCAATGTTCTCGTCTTTTTCTCAATATTTTCATTATAGACTTATGGTAGTAACTACTTGCCTACAGTAAACCTATTACTGGAAGTAGTCTGTGCTAATATAAAGAAATGAAGAAAAAATAATCTATAGAGAAAAGAGGGCCTATCCTATCCTAAAGTACTATACACAATAATGCTCAATAATAGTGAATCTGCAAAATGCTTCCAAAATCTCCTTGGGATTGGGAATAATCAGGAAAATCAAACAAGAAGAGAATCTACAGTTGTACTGTAAAATGTTTATCATGCAACAGAGAATGCTACCAAAACCGAAGAAAGCTCAAACAGAAAGCTTGGACATCAGAGCAAAAAGCTGCAGTGAGGCAAATAAAAAGGTTGACCTGAAAATCATAACAGGTTCAGATGAACAAACATTTGATGGAGCTGTACAATCTCCATACACAAAATGAACAGACCCAGTAGCTGATGTGATGTCACTGTCTGTTTGGGTGGGAGTGTCTCGTACATTCAACGATTGATATCCAAGAGCTTTCCACCTAGATAGCTTCTTTTCCTCTGCCTTCTTCCTTGCAGACTCAAGTTTTAGACTCTTTTCCTCTTCTAAGTTTCTTTTGCTCCGCCAGTCCATCATTGAGTTGCAACTTGTCTTTGACGCTTCCTCAAATTTTTTAACCCAAGAAAGATATGAAGCCTCATCAAGACCAAGATCATGAGAGAGATTAGTACCTCCTTCCTTAACATCATCACCCTGTAAAATGATTCTTGGATTGACCTCAAATTTCCTTTCATCCTTATCAAGTATTTGTTTGTCACGCAAGGCAAGCACCTTCTCAGCCATAACACTAATTTCTGGTAAATTCATATCCCTATGATTTCCATCAATGATCTCGCTAGGATCTAACATATGTAACCCAAATATGATGGATTTCAAATCACCAATTCCAACTTCAGATGTTTCTTCATCGTCATGTTTGAGAATGTTATCACCAATAACATTGATGCTCAGAAGCAATTTTCTCTCTGCCCTTCGCATAATTACCTACAGTGTAACATGAATTCCTAGAGTATATGTAATATCTCCATTATCGCAGATTAAAAACTTATAACAAACACAAACATACTTCCTCAACTGTCTTCTCTGTAACAAGGTTTATGCACAACACATGGTTCATCTGGCCAATTCTATGTGCTCTCTGCAAAGCTTGCTTGTCCACCTGAGGATTCCAATCTTGCTCATAGAATATAACCTAGAGAATGGAATTCAACAGTAAATTGTCAAATAAGTTTTAAACTTGCAGGTGATAACTTAAACTTACAATGCATAAACCAGTCACTTAAAGAAACGAGAGTCCCATTCCGATGGCTTTTATGGTTCACTTAAAAAAGTTACTTTTCATTCTCCCATAATTCTATGATGGTTTCCAAACATGCTATAGTGCATATCACCACCATATTTTCACTTCTAAGATGACAAAAATGAAATCCATGTTTAAGAAAATAAGAAGACAATAGGTCCGGTTGGAAGAGCACTTTTGCAATGTTTTAAAAAATGGTTCACCATGTTAAGAACAAAAATAAATAGCAGAAAAAAGTTAAGAATATGTTCAATATCCCCTCATAACCCAAGCAGGACCAAATAATAACAAAAAAGAACATGACAAACAGATAACATTTTCAATGCTCCTTATAGAATGGAAATGTAAATGATAGCAGAAAAATAGCTCCCTTACTGAGAGCACAGGCCGACCCTGCACCCAGTCTCACACTCCTTACCACCTTAATCCCAACCCCCTCCTGGCTCGTGTTGTTCAATCCTTCTTCTCATTCCCCTCTCTTTCAACACAAACCATAACCAGTTGAGAAAAACTGGTTAGATAATCAGTTATTTACATCAAAAACCAGTTATATAACCCATCACAAACCGGTTCTAAAAATAAGAAAACATAGCTTTTATATTAATAAATATTTACTATTGGTTTTATGCATCAATAATTGTGTTATGTTTGATTAAAATCAATTTTAAAGGTTGAAACTATTTTTTGAACGCCAAAATCAATTATTAATTTAAATATAAAAACGGTTCAAGTTATAACCAGTTTCATAGCCGGCTATAGTTTGGTTATAATAACCATTTGTCATATGTAACCAATTTTAACCATTCTAAATTAATCACTTGAAAAGGGTTAGATATATGAGAAGAAAAATATCTTGATTGAATTAAATCAATGTAAATCAGTATATAGAACTCTACCCTGTAGAGTAATGATTACAATAATTTCTAGTATCCTATTTTACCACACTTATAATGATTAACATATCTTCTTGTAACTCAACAAAAGAATTTCTCCTAATTCAACATAACCGGTTAAGTATGGTTGTAGTTGAACCTTTTATAACAGGTAATTGTTATCACCCGTATTCATACAGGCCCATGTGCGTCCTCTGTCCTATCTTCATTTGTATTTTGCTTCCTTCTTCAGAACACATATGGGTCTCAGTAACCACAAATTGGTCATATCATTAAGGATTTTGGGAACCCAGCACCCTCAATTAAGGCCACACCAACTGCATTTCTCCACAATATAATCTAAACTCAAGTTCTAGTAATAATTCTTCTACTTATAATACTAGGATAAAGAATACTACTGATCCTTCCACGACTATTGACAATTATAGTTTCAAATATAATCCTCTTATACTTCCACGGATCCTTCTAATTATGATAGTCATGGTATTAGTGAGGATCACCCCAGTCTAAACCCCAATAAAAGCGTGGGGTGGAACTATAAACAGAAATACATAGGATGACAACCGAGTTTATAGCAATATCAAGGGCTAGAAATTTAAATTTTTCCTGGTTGCACTTTTATGACGTAAGCATTTGTGCCAAGGTTGGGAGAGCTTATAAAATAGCAATAAGATACGTGCATAAGTTGTCTTTAGCTTATTTTAATAAGGTCTCTAAGATAACTTAAGAAAACAGCTTACAACTCATATGAAAACACCTTAACTTTATTTCTTTTTCGATTATAAAAACAGCATGAACATAAGACCTAACATAATAAGTAATTATATCATAACCACTTAATTAAGTTGTTACCCAAAGATACCCAAACTATCAACTGCAAAAGACCAAGTAGCAGAGGTGTGATGCATGGATTTGACAAAGGACACGAGTTTGTAGAGACAAACACTGAAAGCAATATTTCTTTTAGAAAAAGCAAGAAAATAAATCAGTAATCATGTTCCAATTCAAAGTAGGTTGAAAGCTTGTCAGAACTCACAGTATCAGCAGCCACAAGATTCAAACCAACTCCACCTGCTCGTGTTGAGATCATAAACACAAATGCTCCATTTTGATCAGCTTCAGAAGTCAAGCCTGTAGTAGCTGATGAGCCACTAAAACTTCTTATAGCAGCAAAGCGCTCCTCGGCCCTAATTGATCCATCAAGACGCTCATAAGAATACTTCCGCAACTCCAGAAAATCCTAGACGAGAATAAAAAATATTTCATCAATATAGTCCCGTAACTAATATAAGGCAATTAACCCAGGTAGAAAGATCTTACCTGCAAAATGTCAAGTGTATGGGTCATCTGAGCAAAAAGAAGAACACGGTGTCCAGAATAATGTAACTTCTGAAGAAGTTGGTCCAGAATAAGTAGTTTACCACTGGCCTGATGGAGCAAAAAACAATGTGTAAAACATGAATTATAGTGCACGAGCTAAGTGCATATAGTGAATAAAAACCCGGGGTTGTCAAAACTGTTATTGTCTCTTTCAGAATGAACTAGCTATTACTTAGAAAAAGAAAATCAATGTTTTAGTTCTTGCCTTTTGACCTAGTAAACAGATAGGACAGTAGAATTTTACAAGTTATGTCTTGCTGAAACACAAGTTTTTCAAAGAGAACCTGGTAGAAACCCAAAAAGTAGAAGAATAAACAGGGAAAATGACAGAATATATGTATTATTTCATAAAGGAAACAAAAAAAATCAGCAGGATGATGATTCCCCCTGCTCAACAGCAAGCTCCTCCGGAGAGGATAGCACCTCTAGGCCATAACAGATTTCCACATTATCTTTTAGTATCCTCGCTTCTCACTTCTTCCCCCTAAATTTCCACTAGTTTCCTCACTTCTTAACATATTTTGTTACACCCTTTGCCACCTCAACATTTCTCTTCACAAACTTATTTGTCCTCTCGTACAATCTCCAAAACATGGGCTACTTTCAAAGTCTAAGCCAAGATTCCTAGTCTGTTTATTTTAGTTCACTTGAATATTTCATCATTAGCACGAAATATTTATTTTAGATATGAGTGAATAGTAGATTTGAGAACAATGCATAATTGAACATCAATTTTCAACTAAAGGCTAACCTAATTTTCACCAATATTGGCCACACTGTGGGTAAGTTGATCAACATAATCTTGGCTCTTAAGTCATAGTTTAATGTCTGATGCTCCAATATCATAATTAGTTACATGCAATTTGTCAATGGATAAATGAACATTGACATAATTAGTATGGATGAACAAATCAGGCAGTAGAAGAGGTAATAGATGAGAGAGAAAACATCTCACAAGAGAGAGAAAAACCCTAAAATTCGAACGAGCTCCAATCATCAGGATAAGTGCAGATCGAGAATGAGGACAACAAGGCACCCCCGACGCTGGTGATCCACATCAGCACCAGTGTCAAATGCACTGCAAAGTGCGGTAGAAAGAGGGCATAGTGACGCAACTTGTAGAGTGTGCGAGGGCGCATGATGGCTCCAATCATCATGATCTTTGTAGTGTGGTGGTCGCCTGACCGAGACGATCTGAACGGTGGCGTTGTTGATCCGAACCACGATGGTGGTTGTGGAAAAAGAAAAATCATTGGTGAATAGTGAGTTTACTAGAAAGGCAAGGATTTTACCCTAGCTCTAAATACCATGTGAAAAAAAGTAAAGAGAGGAATAAGATTAATCCCTTGTGTATAATAAACATATAACGTTATGTATCTCTGGATAAAAATCATACAAAATACATGGGCTAAGCCCGTTATGTCTTACAGAATGAGCAGAGTTATTATATAAACTCACTTGTTCTTGAGTCTCCTTATGAATTCTCTCCTAAATTTGGCTACAAACAAGGCATCTTCCTTCTAAGTTTGGTTGAGCTCCTCCTTTAGAAAACACTCTTCACCACTCATCCACTCCTAAACACTTTAATCATTCCAAGCTTCCACCATGCCAAATCTTCTCCTCTATTGGATTGTCTTCCTTCATCAAGAAATCCATCAATACCCTTGTTTCTCCTCTTATACACTCCATATCTTGGGCTTATTTTCAAAGTGTAAGCCCACATTTCCAATCCTAACAGAGCCAAAGAGGGGAGACCAAAGAATGTAAATGTGAAACCTAGTTTAGATGATGTGAGGTAGCTAATTGAACATGTCAGTTGAGATAAATAAAAGAGACTATATTTGAGAGAGCTTAATCACTCCTCTCATATGTTCTCATATTTATAAAGTTATGATTCAATTACAAGGAAGAGCAAAGATCAAAACTAAAGTCCTAGGTACGGCTCACAGGTACAACTAATAGGTACATCATGTAGTAGTTTTTCAATACAAGTACTTCCTACCTTTATTTAATACCTATTCTAACACTCCCCCTCAAGCTAAAACATATAAATTGTATTTTACAAGCTTGGAACAAATAAAGTCAATTCAAGGGTCCCTTAAGGATTTGTTAATACATCTACAAGTTTATCATGAGACCCTACAAACTCAATACAAATTTCATTAGACAACAACTTTTCCCGAACAAAAGTGACAATTAATTTTTATGTGTTTAGTCCTCTCACGGAACACTGTGATGGAAGCAATGTGAAGAATAACTTGGTTATCACAATACATCTTCATTTGCTAAATCTCACAAATGTTAAGTTCTTGAAGGATTTGTTTAACTCATAAGTTCACAAGTAAGAAATGTCATTGCGCTATATTCTACTTCAGCAATTGATTAGGCAAGTACATTCTGAGTGTTTCTAGAAGGAGTGGCACATTTTAAATGACCTAAGAGTACCAATAATTTGGGTTCCACAGATTGCCACAATATCGCACTTAGCTGAAAATAGGTTCCCTTCCATGTTCAACTTGATCGGACGGTACATTACTCCCGTCTTGTTCAAGGTAATCGTGGAAACCCTAGTCAAGGAACCAAAGTTCGACTGAGGTCGACCAAGAGTGACAACTTTTTCCATTAAGTTTTTCAAACGTAATGTAGGAGTTCTATAGAATAAGATAGTAGGTCTAGAAGTCATTTTGTTGATAAAGAAGAAAACAACCAATAAGAGACAAAAAGAAAACCCTAGGTTTGACTTTCAACCTCGCCATAAATAAAGAACCAACGGTCAAGATAGAGATAAGGAGGATCGATGAGCCCTGTGGAGGAAGCACAACATCACTCCGTTGAGAGGAAGACAACACGTGGATCTCATGTGCTCATTCTTCTCCATCGCTACTAGGCACATGACATCCACGCCGCCATCTTCCTCTCATCAGAGTGACAGCATGCCTCCTCTACAGGGTTTGCCGATACTCCTTGTCTCCATCTTGACTGCTAGTTTTTCATTTCTAGCATGGTTGAAAGTCAAACCTAGGGTTCTCTTTTTGCCTCTTATTAGTTGTTTTATTCTCTGTCAACAAAATGGCTTTTGGACTTTCTCTAGAATTCTTACTATTACCTCTAAAAAATTGAATGGAACAGTTATCTATATTGGTCGGCCTCAATCGAGCTTTGGTTCCTTGGCCAAGGTTTTCCCGATCACCTTGAACAAGATGAGAGTAATGTACCATTTAATCATGTCGAACAGTGGAAGAGAATTGATTTTAAGTGGTCTTATTGTAGCAGTTTGTGGAACCCAAATTATTGGTACTCTTAGGTCATTTAAAATGTGTCACTCTTTTTCAAAAAAGACTCAAAATATATTTGCAAATTATATTCATCACCTTTACGATTCTGCCAATAGGATTGCTTCTTTGAAACAAAGAGACCACGACATGATGTTTTTTGAGTTTAGCCCAATCAGCTATTGAAGAATTAAAAATGTTCTTAGAGGTTGAGTCATTAGATGAGATCAAGAAGAAGCTAGATCAATTCTATATGGTGATGATTCTCCGTGCCATACATCCAAACTTTGAACATGTTAGAGATCAACTTTTAACAGGTCACAAATCCAGGGAAGACTTGACAATACGGCTCCTACGGGTTCCAACACTTCAAAGAAAGAATGTTCAAGAACCATCAAAATCTCCTGTCACAGTTTCCACACGTGGAAGAGGAGGACAGAATGCTAGAGGTGAACGTAGTGGAAGGGGACATCCTCAATGCACTTACTGTAAGAGGATAAGTCACATTCAAGAGAATTGCTTTTCTCTACACGACTTTCCTGAGAAGACAACCAATATCTGTAAAATTGAAGTTGTTGAACCCAAATTCCTTGATGAAGAATATCAAGAAAATTGAGATTGAAATTTAATAACTTGGCACAATCATTTCCAGCTAGTCAACAACTTGCATCTTACAATCTGCACAAAGTCAAAGCCCATGGATAATTGACTCAGGTGCTTTTGATCACATTTCTAGTAATACCTCTTTGTTCCCCTCCCCTTCATTTCCAAAAAATCCTCATTTCATAACTTTAGCAATGGTTCTAAAGTTTCCTCCTAGGGAGTTGGTCAAATTTCCCTTTCTCCTTCCTTACATCTAAAATTTGTACTTTTTGTTCCAACTTGACCTGTCAATCTTATCTCTTTAAGTCGATTAACCAAGTCTTTAAATTGTTCTACTGAATGGAGAAAGACAAGAATCTCGAGCTTTATACTATGTTGGAACCAATCTACGTGTGCTTTGTCTCGCATCTCTATCTACTAAACCTTTACATGATCATTTGCAACATCCTCATTGTCAAAACTGAAAAAAAAAAAAAAAAAAATGGTCCCTAATCTAAGTAGTATTCGGATATTAGAATGTGAGGCATGTCAGCTAAAAAACATGTTATATCTTCTTTTCCTAGAAAGTTTGAAACAAGATGCACTTTTGTTTTTTCTATCATTCAATTTGATCTTTAGGGACTGAGTTGTGTCTCGTCTTTTGGTTTTAGATATTTTGTTACTTTCATTGATGAATATTTCAGATGTACTTGGGTTTATCTTATGAAAGATCGTTCTGAACTTTTGTCTATCTTTACATCCTTTTTGAATGAGATTAAAAATCAAATTGGCCAATTAGTTAAAATCTTACGAAGTGGCAATGCCAAAGTGTACTTCTCTAATTTCTCTGCAGTTTTAAGTTCACACAGCATTTTACGTCAGTCTACTTGTTCTCACACCTCAATAAAATGGTATTGAAGGGAGCAAAAATAGACAATTGGTTGAGACTACTCATACCTTATTGCTTTGTGTCAATATAATGGTCCATCATTGGAGCGATGCTATTTTAACTGCTTGTTTCCTTATTAAAACCCTTTTCTCTTAGCAATAAAGTTCGTTATTCTAATACAACTACCTCCTACCTTTATTTAATACCTATTCTAACAATGTCTAATAAAGACTTTTAGCTAGATACATTGACTAGGGAAAATATTTATCTTTTTATTCAAATTTCTAATTTCCCTTCAAAGTGGGAAATGCAACACTAACAACAAATTTAGAGTTCAAGAACGATCAGAAATAATAGTAATTTGACAGCAACCAATATGACTTAAAGACTAAGGATAAGTCCAAAGTTATCAAGTATAAAATAAGAGTGGTAGTTACCTGAACCAAATGTTCACCTTCTTCATAAGGTTCAGGCTCAATACCTGGAAAGAGATAAGGATGGCTGCATGCTTTTCTTAGCTGTATCACCTGTAAATGTGAATCACATTTGCCATTATGTGAATGGAACAAGCAGAAGATAATACCAAAGTATACCATACTTCACAGATGATACTCCTTATTTTTACTTACTAGAAGATTGTGCCAAAATTATCAGTTAGTTAGCTAATCACACAAACATCAAAAGCATGTTTGGATTTAAACATCAACATGTAATTTGGTACGCACCCGAAAAATAGTGGAACAAAAAAATAGCTAAAGGAAATGTTTAAAACAGGCTTAACTAACAATATTCTGTAGTGACTGGTGATTTGAAGTTCTAGAGGATAGTGCAAGTAGCTTATGCAGTTCTTTCCTCAATATTGACATATAGACCTTTTTCTGGAGGATGACAAGGGGAACTAACCTGTTGGATACAAGTTTAATATTCAAAACAACAAATTCTTAATTATAGCTCAAATTGCAATAAAAGTGTTCAAAGTAGTCTCCAAGTAGAACAAGATATGACTTACACCGTTGTCTCAGTGAGAGGTGGTAGCACTAAGTTTCCACACTCAATAAGCTTTGCCTTGGTACGTCGAAGCATAAAGGCTCCCAATACACTTCTTAAAATTTTAAGCCTCTCCTTTACCTTTGGAGAATCATGAACTGTTTACAAATGAAAATTCATTAGAAAGGGATAAAAGAAGTTAATTTTATTCTCTTATAATGTTTACACTTTTGCATCATCATAGGGTACTCAACAAGAAACGTTCTATCTTATCTAAGCAACAATGGAAGACTAGCAAGGAAAATTTAAAATTACCTATACCCTTTAAAAGTTTATATCACTAGTTATGGATTATTGAAAACAAATTTAAGAGAAAAGAAACTATGTATTGATTACTCTTAGTTTTGTACATATGATGAGCTTCTATTTACAGCAGCTACATATAATATACAGAAGCTCAACTAGCAGACTGGATCAGCTATAACCCTGACTGTGCAGTTGTAACAAACTACTCTAACAGAATGCAGCATATAATGATAGTTATAACTTATTAACTATTTGATAAAAGGAGTTATACACCAATGTTATCAATATCATATAACAAAAAATATGAGCAACGAAAAAATCTTCCACAAAAACATATTGAAAGCCAAAACAGATTATGAGGGAAGCATTGTTGACAAAAAAGTACCAATACATACATAAAGATAGGTAGTAAAAAAGCACAAATAAAACCATATAATTAATAGGAAAAACAACTCTACAAATTCAAAGAACGATAAAATCAAAGCAAAACATCACGAAGTACAAGTTCAAGACTTACTAAAATAAGAATAAAACATAAGACAAATGTCCTATATTTCTAATCATCTAGCTCTTCCTCAATCCCAATATAATTTATCTTCAATGTTATCCAATGGGTCATAGCCCTCATCTTCTTCCCCTTTAGAGAAAGACTAGTTAAAGTTAAATATTTTTATTCTTCAAAGATAAATTTCAATACATTCTGACCCCTGAAACCAATCTTCTTTATGTCTCTCCTCGGTGTTGAGGTTGAAGTTGCACCTAACCTTTCTTGTAAGCATGAGAAGATCAATAACAATACCACCACTTGATGATTACTTACTTTTACTTCTTGTTTTTCTACTTGTCTAAATTCTTGGCTCTAAAGAGCACTATGAATTGCAAGGAGATGTCCATCATGAAGAGAGAAGAGGGAGAAGGTTTCCTTCGGATAAAATGCAAATAAAAAAGAAAGAAATAGAAGGTAGATGCATTTAGCGAGAAAGTATGAGTGAGGGAGCAATTAAGAGCTAGTGGTAACATCTCCAAATTAATTACGAAAAAATATCTTTAGAATATTCACATTCATTCCATGAATTTTGTTCCATTTTCATGAGAAAATGAGTGTTACCATTAGAGGAATTGAGAATGTAATTAGCAAACTCTCATTATTCAAGTTAGCATTAGAGCTCTTGCCTTGGGGGTTGTGTTTCCATTACCACCGTCATCACCATCCTTGAAGATAGTGGTAGGACCAATGAAGCAAGGACACAACACTTAACTGTCATGACCTCATGTTTCACATGTGTCCAACACCGACACATGTATGAGACCCCATATGATACATGTTAGACACTCCACTAAAGTGTCAAATTTAAGAAATGTTATTTTGTGAATCCAACATAACTCTAACATGGCTCTGGCATGGTCTAGCATGGCCCTGCCAAAACGTTACTAAGCACAAACATGGTGATATTTTCTTTTAAAGTTAGAAAGCCCGAAACTTACTGTACAAGTTTCTATTAAAATTTCATAAACAAGGAAAAGATCATAATAATCAAGAATATGAAGATTATATATCTACTATCAATTATGTTTTTATTTATTCTCAACAAGAGAATTTTTTTTTTTAGTGATGATTTTTCGTACGTGTGTTTATACCTAACTAAGCCTCACAAAACCAACATCTAAGGTCAGGATTGTCAACTCTTAATACTGTAAATCGACCTTAAATCTAGTGGATATGGGATCTCTAACACACTCCTTCATACCGAGAGATGAACATCTCGAGCATGTGATTAGATATTTATAGTTGGTCTAACACGAGCCTAATAGCCTTAAGGAACTTGACTAGGATAGGATCTAAATAACTCTGATACCATCTTAGTAAGTGGTTTTATACCTAACTCAACTCCAATAAATCGACTTGTAAGGTAAGGATTGTCTCTACTTATATACTATATATTATTCTTATCTCGAGTCGACGTGAGATCTCTAACGACAATGATCAAGAAATGGGTAAAATGTCTTAAAAGAATTAGATCCTCTTTTCACTTTTTAGATTTAACATGGATGGATTAGATCCACTTAGGTAACAAAGTGTTTAGAGTGTTATATTTGACTATAGAAGATTTTGAATGCATAAATCTTGATTGCCAATATAATTAATTCATATTGATAGTCAATATATATATATATATATATATATATATATATATATATATATATATATATATATATATATATATATATATATATATATATATATATATATATATTCAATATATATATTAGTATTGTCATGTCCTACAGTTTGGAGATCATAAGTGTCATAGTGTTCATGTTCATTTCATGTGTCTGCACTTCATAGGATGGGAAAGAACGGTACGTCCCATACCAGCAATAACAATGTTGGTACGTGTGTCACCAACAGAAATGCCACGTACCACCATTAGTGTTAGTGCATGCCCACGCATATTGTTTTGGCCACACTAACCCACCCTTACCGCCACAAACAAGGTCCTAAGCTCCCACAGCCTTTTGCATTAGTTTACTTGCCCTCATGCTCTTCGAAAGAGGAAGTCTACATGGAGCAACCTCCTATATTTCTTGCTTAGGGCGAGTATGGTTTGCTTGGTAAGTTGCACCGCTCTTTATGGTCTCAAGCAATCTCCACGGGTTTGGTTTGGGAAGTTAAGCCACATTGTCCAATCCTTTGCCTGAAAGGTAATGAGGCAAACCATTTTGTTTCCTATTGTCACACTCCCCTGGAAAATGTGTATTTAATAGTGGATATTGACGATATAGTTATTACAAGAAATGATGCTACTAAAATCTCACAATTAAAGGAACACCTATGCAATCACTTTCAAACCCAAAATCTTGAACAACTCAAATATTTTTTGTGTATAAAAGTAGCCCAATCAACGAAATGAGTTGTAATCTCTCAAAGTATGCTTTTGACATCCTAAAAGAGACAGGTATGGTTCATTGTAAATTAGCGGATTGTCCTATGGATCCAAATTATAAATTAATGATAGAGCAAGGAGAAGTTTTCTCTAATACAAAAATATATAAAAGATTGGTCAGAAAACTTATTTATGTTACTATTACTAGACCAAATGTCTTTTGTAGTTAGTGTTATGATTCAATTCATGCAGAATCTTTGTATTGATCACTTGAATATTGTCATTCATGTTCTAAGATATCTCAAAAAAGCTTCACGACAAAGACTACTCTATGAAAATAAAGGTGATACTCAAATCTATGGATATTGTGATGTTGATTAAGCTAGTTCTCCTATAGATAGAAGATCCACTACAGGATATTGTGTTCAATCATTTATTGAAGTTAAGTATAGAGTAATGGCATCCCTCTCTTGTGAACTTATATGGGTAAAACAATTCCTCCAAGAACAAGATTTTTGTGAGATTTAGCCAATGAAGATGTATTGTGATAACTAAGTTGCTCTCCACATTATTTCCAATCCAATGTTTCATGAGAGGACTAAACACATAAAGATTGATTGTCATTTTATTCAAGAAAAGTTGTTGTCGAAGGAAATGTGCACTGAGTTTGACAGATCAACTTGTAGATATGTTAACAAAATCCTTGAGAAGACCTCGAATTGAATTTATTTGTTCGAAGTTCAAAACATACAATTTGTATGCTCCAGCTCGTAGGGGAGTGTTAGAATATATAGTCTTAAATAGAATTTATTGTAAAGGAGATGTGAGCTTTGTGCTATACCTAAATCCTAGGTATATCTTTTCATATTTGCTTCTCTTCCCTCTCATACATCTGATGTTACCAAAGTTATTATAAATATGAGATCTTAAGAGAGGGAAATTCACTCTTAATTCTTTTGTATTTTTCTCATTTAATTAGAACTATACAAGGAAATATTAAATGCAGCATAAGTCAAGGGATTCTGACATTATCTAATAGAAGGAGTTATAACATTGATCAAGTTAAACTAGAGAGCACTAAGATTCTATCATTGTGAAGCAAACTTCTAGAAGAACCAAAATAACACAATACAATAGTAAATTACATTAAAAAGACCTGAAGAAAGATCGTTGATGTCCTTAAACGTAGAAAGGAACTCATCCAATCTACCAAAGACAGAAGGCATGCAAAAATACATCAATGCCCACAGTTCAGAAAGATTATTTTGAATAGGTGTGCCAGTCATCAACAACCGTCTTGGCATTATGTAGCGATCTTTGAGAACATTAAATAAAACCTGTTAATGTTTGACAATTTTAGTAAACAATAAACTCAAAGAATGAAGACTATATTGTTCATATTTTCACCATTAAACTATCTGAAATTTATGGTTTACATGTTTTCATCAAAAATAATTAGTAACATGAAATGGACTTTATATATCTATGTAAAAATAAATACTAATCATTTTTCTATATTTTGCATTGGTTATATATTTTACATTGTAAGATAAGGTTTACACTCATATATTATAGTTTGACAATATTTCTAGCAATGTAGTATCTCCAATCCGTAACATATGTAACAATTACCACCTCTTCACCAAAATGAACCTAATTAAACAAGTTTTATATACAGAAGCATATTTTTAATTGAATACTACTAAACATAGGGCATTTCATAGTTTTTTCAACATACACTAGATGGATTTTTAAGTCTCTGAGCTTCATCAATGATTGCATACTGCCATGGTATTTGAGAAAGAAAATCCTGATCCATCAGTGCAATGTCATATGAAGTTAATAGCACATCAAAAGGCAACAAGACCTGCTAACAGTTCCAACAAATTAAAATTAGTAGGCATTCAAACACCCTTAATACTAGGTTTTGAAAAAGACTTTTCATGTCATTGCACTTCAAAAGGCAATCAAAAGGCAATAAGACCCCATAAAAGTTCCAGCAACTGAAAATTAGTAGACAATCTAACACCCTTAATTCCAGGTTTTGAAAAAGACTTTTCATGTCATTGCCATTTAGGTATGATTCCAATAACTTTGTTATTTTCTTTTCCTCCTATTGCCTTTTCCTCAAAGTGAGAGAGAAGATGGTACACCGAAATTGTATTATTTGTCCTTGCTGATTGCTAAAGATCATACTTTTAGAATTGGCAGGTCACCAGGTTATACAAATAAGTTGTGTTTTCTATGGTTTTCCCATGTTAAAACTTCCATAGCAATATTTGGTCAAAAGAACATAGCATTCTAATAAAAGCCATCCAGAACTCCAGATTCAAAGAGCATATAGGAAGTATAATGTACTCACACTCATTGTTGATGACTGTCTTGTTACATGTTCACGTATTTTCATGCGTAGATTGCACCTATTTTCTTTATCACCAACATATTTGAAGACTTCTAGTTTGGGGGTAAATTTGACAATCTCTAAAGCCCAACCCTCAGTCACACTTAGAGGACATATAACCACTGAAAATAAAATAAAAGCATAAGAGAGGGAAATATTTATCAAAACATGGATTACAAGATAAAAAAATAAATTCTCAAATTAAACAAAGATTCCTTCACTCACAAAATGGCCCATCAGACAACCGGCACACTTTTAAATAGCTTAAAAAGGAGATAGCTTGCAAAGTCTTGCCCAGTCCCATCTGTCCATATCCATAGCAAACATCAAAATAAACAAAACTAGAATCGCAACGTGATTTTGTATTTGAATGAGAATATTGTGAACCTTGTATTCAGCCTTACAGTCCGTGAATTAGGGAAAAACAAGACCTCAAGCAAAATTCAAAAGCATTCACAAGTTGAGCAAAAATTCATTAAAGTACCTATCTCACTTGAGCAAAAATTCATTAATTTGTAGACATACAGTTGAATGACTGTAGAATGAAAGGTAGATGGAAAAGAATTTTAGAATAGAGAAAGGAAAGCTTGGATCTGTGTAATGGACTGCTCCCTTCTTAGATTTTCTAATTTGTAATTAGTGCCATGAGCCGCTAGACCTACCCATTGGCATTAGATGTAATCTTCATCTCTTAAATATATATATATATATATATATATATATATATATATATATATATATATATATATATATATATATATTCAATTGTTCGTTTCCATTTGATATTGTTGATTTATTTTGTGTTTAATGCTTAAATTTCTCTTATTCGTAGTTTTAAGATTTAAAATCTAAGTTCTAGCTAGAAAGTGGTTCTTAGACTCTAAACTAACAAGATCAGCTGACATGTTGAAATACTAGGAATAGATTTCAATATATCACATCTATCTAAGATCCAATCATAATGCTCGAATGTAAAATTTAATAATCAAAGTAAGACTACTTAAATTTGAGAAATCATTTGTGATTTAATATCCGATCATATTTCAATGTATGTTTGAGGAATCAAAATTCAATAATCATTCTTAGACTACTTAAATTTGAGAAATCAAATTAAGAGATTTTAGAACGTGCACCTATATCAATAGGAAAAATGTTGCATATTGATATTGACCATTGGAATATGGATGAGGAGAATGAAGTCCAATCACCGCTTTCTATCTACTGAATTTTAAATGTCATTCAAACAACCTTTAACTTGAATATTTGAACCATTGTAAATTTCAATTCATAGAAATGGAATAAAATCAAATTTCTATTGTAAATATAATTGACAAGAGTTAAACTTGTGAGAAAGATAGATATTTGCCAAGTCCATGTCTAATCCTAATTGTCAACTTCAATTAAATTGGTGCACTTGCCAAAATAAATCAATAAGTTTTCTAGTGCCATTGTCAGCGACTTGTGTCCTAAACTATTTTCTTTATAGGTTTAACATATAACTCGTGCCCCTTTTGTTCTTGTGTAGTTATATTCTTTTTTCATATATTGGGCTAATCTGTTTGCTTTTGTGAGTCACGTATGTTATTGACGCACCTACATATCAATTACAGGTTGATCCGAAGATTAAAAAACAGCCAGGAATAACAAAGAAGAAGAAAAGCGCACAACACAAAAAGCAGCAAGATCAATCTCTTACCATCAACTCATACTTCTAATACCCAAGCTCAAATGGATCCACATCAAGGTCAACCAAATCAGCCCAAAAGGACACTAGGATACTATGCTATGAAACAAGAGCCTAGATATTTTTCCAGTATACCAGCTCCACCGACTCCTATACTTATTTGTCTAAATTCTCTGAATTGTTTGGCACTATGGAATTCCAAAAGGAGAAGAATTTGTTAATCTTCAGCTCTTTCATTTTCTCTAGCAAGGAAAGCTCGGTCTCGGCTACAATCTCATCCAAATCAAAGTTCCACTAGCTGGAGTATTGTAGAAGAGAAATTTTTGGATCGATTTTTCCCACCATTCAGGTACACAAGTGCTAAATCAGAAATTTCCACTTTCAGGCAAGGAGCAAATAAACCATTATGTGAGACATGGGAGCAATTTAAAACATTACTCCGAAAATGCCCCAAGTCATGGCTTTTAAGATATAGCTCAAGTAATGGATTGAAACCTCAAACAAAAATTATTCTAGATGCAGCAGTTGGAGGAACTATGATGCATGTGGATACAAAGCAAGCATCAAGAATAACATATGCTATGGCTTCTACAAAATATCAAGATCAACACAGCAATTTGGTCAAAAGAAAGGATTGCTTGATCCACCACTCAAGATGCCATTCTAGCACACAACAAGATTCTAACCCAAGAAATTGAATCCTTAAGAAATCAAATGGCTAAGCTTCCTTAACAGCCTCTTGTTGTCCATGCTAGTCAAGGATCACAACAAAGCTTGAAATGTGATTTTGTAGAGGAGAGTATATGTCAAAACTATGCTACTCATTATGTATTTTAGGAATTTTTTTGCTTGGTACTTGCTATAATTTGATTCTTTATTGCAAGTGTATCTTGCTATTAATACTAGGATTATGTATTTAAAAACAACCCCATATTTACAAGTATTTGTTTCCTTAGAATTAGCTCTCTATATTTCCTAAAATAACCAGCAGCCTCATGTATTTATAGATCCAATGGCCTCATTATTGAAATTCAGAAGAAATATATTATTTTCTTGTAATTTGAGACGTTATTAGAGTTCCTGGTCTTTGGGAGTCTCTGACCTTGCCTATCAACCCTAAAACGCAACCTTCATTGTTGTGCCCCCAAAACATATTCCAGCCTTCATTGTTGTGCCACTATGATCACTATTCCAACCTTTATTGTTGCATAATCCACCTATATGAATGAGATCATAAATTCTGGAATGGAAATTGAGGACAGATTCCAAACTGCTGGAGAATTGCATAATGTCCAGCCCTCAGGTACGTGTTCACTAACATATTCTGGTAAGTTTCCATTTTCTTTAGGTCTTATTCAGATACACTTTTTTCTCACTCTTGTACACTAGACTCTGGAGCCACTATCCATATGGCCCCACCATCCAAATACTTCTCCACATATTCTCTATGTCCTAGTAGCAAGAAAATGTTAGCAGCATATGGAAATCTTATAGCAGGAGGACAAGGAAAGGTCCAAATAAGTCCATCCATAAACCATAGAAAGTGTCCTTCATGTCCCTAGATTGTCCACTAATATGATTTTGGTACAAAAACTCACAAAAAGATCTTTCACATAATGTTGTTTTTCATAGTAACTCTTGTCTTCATGTTAACACACCTCCTCAATAGAATGGGACAGCTGAAAGGAAAAATGGGCACTTACAAGAACAAAGTAGAGCTCTACTTTTTCAATATCATGTTCCTAAAAGCTTTTGGGGGGAGGCCCTTCTTACTGCCACTTATCAATAGATTACCCTCTAAAATCTTAGGATCAAAGAGTCCATGGAAGTCCTATCCTTGTTCTACCCGTACATTGACCCTACAAATAAACTCCAACCTAGAATATTTAGGGCGTATCCTTTGTACAAATGTTCACAGTAATCAAATGGGAAAACTGGATCCTAAGGCTGTAAAATGTGTTTTTTAAGATAGTCAACCACACAAAAGGTATATAAATGTTGTTACCCACCATCCGAAAAAAAAATTGTGTCAAGTGATGTCACCTTCAATGAACAAAACGGGTACTTCAAGCAGCCTCATCTTCGGGATGATAATATAAGAGGAAGATGAGCCTCTCAAGCTTCCAAATATGACATTTGAACCTGCACCTGAACCTCCTAGACCTACAGAAATTGTACCTGAACCTCTTGAACCTGCACCTAATGAGGATGAAAAATATGGGAAAAATCTAGTTCATTAAGGGAGAGAAAAGGCCATTATAGAGGAAGGTGTGGTTTAGAGTTTAGGTTTGTGAGAAAGATTTTGTGTGTAAAGGAGAATTTTTCAAAGGACATCTCCCTTGTGTGATGTGACATGTAGCAGTATGTATACCAAACCTCCTTATTCTTTTTCTCTATATTTGGAAACCTTCTTTTTTTCTTTGATTAGAAATCATTATTGTTCCTCCTTCAACTATCATTGCTAAGTTTTCAGTAGTTGGAGTCTCCAGCATCAATCATCTCTTGCTTTCTTCACTTCGAGTAATGGATACCATTTCATTAATCCCTAGAACCTTCTCTTTTTCCAAAATTTGGACTCGAACTTGATCATATTCAAGATGCAAGCCTACCAAAAAATCATAGACTCTATCTTGTTCAATATACTCTTTCAAGATAGATGAGTCTTTTGAACACTTTACTTTTATAACTCTATAATGATCCAATTTCATCCATAGGGACTTAATTTGATTGGCATATTCTGTAATTGATTTGCTTCCCTGTTTGGCTCCCACAGTTTTCACCTTTACATCATAAATTTGGGTAGCATCCTTGGCCTTAGAATAGGCCTGTTCTACTGCCTCCCAAATTTCCCTTGTTGATTTAAGGAACATGCATGTATCACTGACTTCTAGAACCATTGAATTCCACAACCATACCATGATCATGGAATGTTCTTCATCCAAGGATTTGAACTTGACATCATTTTCATCAGTATCTGTAGTGACTGACCTTACCTTTTCCTTTTAAGATGGTCTTAATGAGTTAAGACCATTTGATCATCAAAATATGGATGAGGTGAATGATTAAGTCCAATCCCAATTTTCTATCAACTAAATTTTGAATTTCTTTCAAAGCAACCTTTAACTTGAATATTTGAACCATTGTAAACTTCAATTCACAAAAATGGATTTCAAAGAGTTTTTTATTGTAAATATAATTAATAGGAGTTAAACTTGTGACATAGATATTTGCCATGTACAAGTGGTTCGACAACTCTAACCCAAACTGTCAACTTCAATTCAATTGGTGCACTTGCCAAAATAAACCAACAAAACAGTAACAAGTTTAAAAGATGAATTTCACGACTATAATACCAATTAGATTACAAAATTTTTCCTTTCACATTACACAAGCTCTGACACAGAATTGAAAAGAGTGTACCTCATCCCCTGCAAATAATAGAAAAATTTTAGTCATAACCTAATAAAAAATTGTTGCTTCATAAATACTATCAAACCCACTAGGTCTAAAATCTTCAAAACAGAATAACAAAAATAAAAACACATCATCTGTCAACATCGATATTTTGTCTTCATTTTTTAAAAGAATTAAAAAATGAAGGGTTAACCTTGACGCAATTGCTGACTTGTGCAGTTTGGTCACAGGTTTCAAATCTTGGAATCAGCCTCTGGATAACAAGGCTAAGACTGTGCATGTCCAACCTCCCTAAACCCCACCAAGTCAGAACCTCATGCCCTAGGACGCCCCATTGTTAGAAAGAAATGTGAAACAACTAAGCAACAACATGGCTTATTGTACCCAAACATCAATATATTCGATTGACATTGTTCCTCCTCACCAAACCCTGAGAATACCATATGGATATCACTCAAACTCTTAAATTAATTGAATAAACAAAAAGTCCATAACTACAATTTCAGGGTAAATAACTGTTTTAATATCTGTTTTATCCCTTCAAAGAATATTCCATAACCCACATTACATTACCTCTAATCCAGCATTGTAAGAAATATTAAACCTGGTGCTTCAAGGATGATGCCATAAGTTTCAATTAGATATTATTAATGGACATTAAAGCACTAATTTTATGCATTTAAAAAGGTGAGAGTAACATGACGACATGTGTTACTACCTACTAGATGTTGGCACAACAATTTTTTTCAATAATCACTACTATCAGTTGAATTCCATGTAGTTCCCACAAAGAGGATGACGAGACCACACAAAATTCATCCAAAAATATATTTTAAAGAATATATTGCTTGCCTTGCTTGTTACAATATTTTAAAGGGGTAAAAATACACCTTTACACTAAATTTTATATTTTTAGTTATTTTTCACATTTTTTACGATTATATATTATAACGTCAAATTTAATCCATATAAATGTCATATTCTCAATTTGATCCCCACAAGTAAAAGTTTAATAAATTAGTCCTTATGTATTATTAGATTGGCCCCTAGCACTGTTATTTCCTTGCACCGGGATCAAATTAAGAATGTAACATACATGTAGAGACCAGGTTAAGGATGCCCAAAACATGTATAGCCTATAGGAGATAAAATGAATATGTAAGAAAGACAATAATCAATGCATGAAGGAAGGGACCAAACCAGTAAAACTTACATTACAAATATAAGTATTTAACCATAGGATCAAATTGAAAATCTGCTCACATGTGTAATAATATTATGTATGCACACAAATTAAGCTGGACCAGACCAAAATTAACTCAAATTTTCTTTCAAACTCTCAGAATTTCAATGCAGACAAACACATCAAACTGGAGATTAAAGCTTACAATCTCAACAAGAATAATGAATTTATACTTTTCCCCCAAAGAATGTTTGGAAATGGAACAAAACAAAAAATGGTTTCTTCCACATTCCGACACATTAAGAGCAACGAAACACATTGAAAGGGTTCCAGTCTCACCGAGGACAACGTTGACGCCGAGCTTGTATCTCCGTATTAGCCAGGAAACCCCTTCCACCTGGTGCGGCTTGAGGGTCGCCCTGAGCCCAAGCTCTTCCTCACACGGCGGCGCGTCGCACGCGCGTGCCTCGTCGTCCAGAACGATTTTGGCAACTACTTGAAGTTTCTGTTCGTAGTTAAGATTCATGGCGTCGATGTGCGTCGAGTCGGTAGTACGGGAAGCTTTCGAAGCAAAGAAGTTTTGAGAGAATGAAACGGCTACTCTGTTTTTTTGAAATTATACTGCGCTAAATTCGTGACATGTATATTGAGTTAAAATTTAATTTTATAATTTTATATATTAATATGTATATTAATTTTAAATTAATACATTTTTAATAAACAATTATCTACATAATTTATTTATTTTTATATTATTCTGTTTAATTTTGATATATTATTAAGAGATTTAGATTGTTGAGAAATTTAGAATGGTTAAGAAGGATGTTAAACAATAAATAACTTGGAAATTATAAAACTTAAAATAGAAGAAAGAATGAGAAAAAAATCAATTTTGACAGGTATTTGAAAGAGATAAAACAAAAAAGAATAAATAAAATGGTATATTTGATTATATTGGAATCTCTTACCAAAATGGTTATTTTAATTGTGATTCTATGAAATGGATAGAAAAAGAAAAGACAGCTAGAATCTATTTAAAATGGCATAGTAAATTTCTCTCCATTGATATTGAGACAGTATTTTGGTACATGAAACTTTATTTGAAATTTTAATTTTGATTCTAAACCAGTGAAAAAGAACAGCATTGTCCCTTCCCTCTGAGAAAGTGCAGGCAAATTGACGGTTAAGATTACAGGCTGCGCAGGAGAATGCCTTCAAAAGTGATTCCTGGACCAAAAGCCAATCCCAAGCCCCACTCTTCTCCATCATCTTTGAGATACTCCCTCATGTACTCCATCACATAGAAGATGGTGTTGCTGCTAACATTGCCATAGTCCATCAGTGCCTTCCTACTACACTCCAACTTGTCAGTGCTCAACTTGAGGGTACTCTCAAGCTTGTTGAGAATTGCAGGCCCACCAGGGTGAACAGCCCAGAACAAATCATTGAACTCCTTCACACTGCTTTTGGCCATCAGCTTCCTGCAGAACTCCTCTATGTTGTCCTCAATTTTCTGAGGGAGGTCTCTTCCAAGTTTGAAGTTTATGCCCTCTTCAGAGAGCCTCCCATCAATCACACTGTGTGTCTCAGGAAGAAACTTCTGCACAGCATAGCTCAGTTCCATGAAGGGAGACTCTTGACCCACCACAGGGTTGGCTCCAACTATTACAGCTGCAGCCCCATCACCAAAAAGTGCAGCCCCCACAAGATCATAGGGCCTGGCCTTGTTGGGGGGTCTGAACCCAAGAATGGTGGTCTCAGAGGTAGTCACCAGAACCCTGCTACCAGGGTTGTTCTCTGCTATGTCCTTGGCAACTCTCAGGCCAGTGACACCACCATAGCAACCTAGAAAGTAGAGCATTACACGGCCAACGTCGCTTCGGAGGCCAAGCTCGTTTGCCAAGTAAAGGTCACCACCTGGTAGCCTTATTTCACTTGAGGAAACATAGACAATGTGGGTGATGTCTTGAGCAGGCCTTCCCCATTCCTTGATGCAACAAAGGCTGGCCTTTGTAGCCATTTCCACCACTGCAGGATTGGCTATTTCAAGCTTCTGCTTTATGGTTGGGGAACCCTCTGTGGCCAACTCTGGATACTTGTCAAGAATCTCCTTTGACATCACTGTGTACCTTGTCTTAACAGTGGTGTTTTTACCTGGAAAATGCCAAATCAAGGAAGAAAGATTGCATTTTAGCTTAATAGTCTTAATGGTTTAGTTTATGCACATTTATAGGTCTATAATTGTGGTCACTGTGTTTACAAATATCTCTTATTAGCATGTGGGTGCAGTTTGGTTGTGTGCCACAATTTGCTAGTCCTTTCACAAATCTTAATGATATTTTAGGTGAAAAAGAAAGCAAATAACTAAGATTGCACTTACAAAGACGCTCCAATTTCTCCTTAATATAAGCATCTACACACTTAGTGTCACGGATATAGCCCTCCACCAAACACTCCTGAGGGATGATTTGGCTAGGGAAGGCCTTGCCTATGGCAAGTATTGTGGCCTTCCCTGGAGTAGGCACACGCCTAGTCTTAGTAAGTGCAGCATGCTGCGTGGAGCTACCATTGGAATCACCTTGTGGCATTTTTCTGAGGTTTAAGCAAATACTGTTACTTACTGTAGAGACAATGAAGACTCACACCACACATCCAATTCACAAGCTATAGGGTTATAAATGAAGCATGGTATGCGAAGGAAAAGAGGTTGGTGTGAAGCAAGTCCAGCATGTTGTAAGAAATTGTTACCTTAGTGGAGTTTGGTGCATTTTTATGTTCATGGTTGAGATGTGTGAGGGGTTTCACAGGTCAACAATCTTTTACTTTCTCAGTTTAGCACCAAATCCATTTCTAATTTTTGGCCACTATCAAGTGTCACACAACATAACATCACATGGTATTACAGTGAAGTTGGTTGGGGGAGGGAATCTGTACTTTGGTTGTTAGGGAGGAAGTGTTTCAGATTTTGAGAAACAAAGACTAACATCAATGGCTTTTCCCAACTAATTTCAGATTTTAACAAGTTGAGGTTAAACAAGTTAATTTTCACTATGAGGATTGTGAATCAATAAATAATCAAAAACTTAGGAAATAATTAAATCTGTTTTTCTACAAGTGATCCAGTTTATAAAGAACTTTTTTAATGGCTTACATTTAAGGGGTCTCGGACCAATTTGTGGCAAGAAAAGGAAAAATCTTTTTACCAAACTTATTTTCTAATTGGCTAGGTGATTCTGAAAAGAAATTTATTTTGGTTAAAGTGATTAATTTTATTAGTAAAAAAATGGAACTTTGGATTTAGTAAACAAGAATTATCATTCATATATATATATATATATATATATATATATATATATATATATATATATATATATATTAAACGGGATAGGATGAATATTTTTTACTATTAGAAGCCTTCATTAGAATAAGGTTTTGGATGAAATAATACAAAAGAACAACCGATTAAAAATTATTTATTTTAGTTAGAGCATAAGTGAGATATTAGACTGAATTTAATTTAATTTAATTTTCAGCTCAATCTAATTAAATTTAATTTGCTGTGTTGGATTAAATTTGTATTATTTTTATTTAGCAATTTAACTCGATCTTATTAAATTCAACATTCATATTGAGTTATTAAAAATGTTATTACCTCTTAAAAAGAAAATTACAAATAAATATTTTCAAAACTTCTTAATTTTTACAAGGTCATGATAATACTTATAAAATTTTATATGATAAAACGTAAATACATTAAATAATATTTAATGCAGTGATGTTGACATTCTCGGTATATACATAGATAAAACCATTAAAGATTCTTCACAAGGATTTTTAATATCCCTTCAACGGTTAGTCTTCATAAGGCTTTTCACATTTTAAGATGAAGACTTGACAAGTTACTAATTTAAAAAAAAAAATTAACACGTGATGTTATCCCATACGACCATTTAACATTTGTATATATTATTATTTTATTATTCATATAATATTTTATTAGATAAAAAAATGTTAAATGGATAGAATGAAGGAATAATAATGTTAAAATATGATTTCTGTTAAGTAATTACTTGTAATATTTAAAAACTTTTCTTTGTGAGAAACCTAAATTAGGTTAAATTTATTCTTATCCGATTTTAGATAAACATTTTACTATTCAAACTTATACTGATACTTGAGAGATTATTAAAGCCTAATTACGCTAGTGAAAACATTATTATTTTATTATTCATATAATATTTTATTAGATAAAAAAATGTTAAATGGATAGAATGAAGGAATAATAATGTTAAAATATGATTTCTGTTAAGTAATTACTTGTAATATTTAAAAACTTTTCTTTGTGAGAAACCTAAATTAGGTTAAATTTATTCTTATCCGATTTTAGATAAACATTTTACTATTCAAAACTTATACTGATACTTGAGAGATTATTAAAGCCTAATTACGCTAGTGAAAACAAAATCTTAAAGATCTTGTTTGGAGAAATAATTAAAAGAATATTTTAAATAAGTTAAAAGTGATTATAAAAAAAAAATTGTACTATATTGAATATCAGTAGAACTTAGCCAGCATAGTCTTGCTGGTTAATAGAAAATCAAAAGTTTTGTATTATTTTTTAAAAACAAGTCTTTAGTTTAGACGATAATACTTTTAAAATGGCAAAAGTTTTTTTTTTTAAACAACATCCAACCTCTTATGATATGTTCTTACATAAACAGAATAAATCTTAATGATATTAATCAATTTAGTTTATAAAAATTATATTTGATAACAACTATAGTTATTATGAGAAAATTCAACTTTTTAAATAGTCTAAGTTAAAAAGATAGAAAAGGAGAATCACAATTCAAATAAAGTAGTTTACGAAATTATAATATGGTTGTGTAAGTACATTTTAATTAGTTACATATATAAATATTATTTTTATTAAAATACTAATTAATTATTATGTTTATTATAGATGTGGATTAAAGTAATATATATATATATATATATATATATATATATATATATATATATATATATTTGTGTGAGAGAGATCAGATAATAATCTACAACTTTATTGAATTGGCATAGAGTGAATATGATGAAACTTACAATATAAGTGAAAGTGCCTAGTATTATGTAACATATATACGAGGATCATGATTTAAAAATATTTGTGACTATGGTTCGAGAAGTTATGTAGACAATGGAAAGAACGACAATGATCATTTTGTTCGTCATAATCTAATAATCTAAATGTGTTGAAGTGTGATAGAGTTTGAGCTAAAGAAATAATGTTTGTATAATCTAGAGATGAACGTGCAAAAATTATTGAAAATAATGATAATTAATCTTCTACTTTACATATTTATCTTTATCTAATGGATAAGCATAAAACTTAGCCTTATAAAAAGTGATCTTGTAAAAGATAAAATTCATACCATCTAAATATGGCTTAAAATTTATTTTCCATTCCACACCTTTTTTTTTATATTTCATTTGTCACCTTCTTTTATACTAATATAATGATATCCATTTTTAACATCAATTTTGGAGAACATGTTTGTTCCATGCAACTCATCTAACTTAAGGATTGAGTGTTTATATTTTACAGAGATATTATTAATGGTCCGACAATCTATACATATTCTCCAAGACTCGTCTTTCTTGGAAACCAATAACACCGGAACTGTTTAAGGACTGAGACTCTTCAAAATCTAGCCTTTTTTCACAAGATTATCAACTTGCTCCTCAATTTCTTTTGTTTCCTTGGGTTTTGGTCTATAGGTAGGCCTATTGGGTAGGCTAGTTCCAGGAACTAAGTCAATTTGATACTCTATTCCCCCTAGAGGTAACAAACAACTTGATACCCTTTTAGAAAATATATCATCAAACTCTTTCAAAATATGTTTGACCTAATTTCATAGATTTCAAGTTCATAGTGGTGGTAGCAAGTCCTTCTTTACAATAAAGAAGGAAGAGAGGTTGTTTCGTCATAAGAGATTTTATTTTACTTTATTTTTTAAAGATTTTTGTAGAACAACTTTACTAGAGGAGACACGAGACTTCAAACTCAATCCCTTCTCCTATTTTATTTCATTTGAAAGAGAGAGTTTTTATTAAATTTTTTTCTCCTCTCTCTTTTCATTATTTTTTTAATTACTTAGTCTTTCTCACTTGTTGAGGTGTGAGAAGATAGAGAATGATCTTGTTCCCTTTGTGTAAGAAACTAATCTTATTGGTGGGGCTATCATGTAAAATTTGCACTACAAAAAATCATGTATGTGGCGACATTTTTTTTTGTATAAAGCATCAATTATAAATGCCATTTTATACATGTGCGGCATTTCCGGAAAACGCCATAGATCTGGCTACCACAAAATATAAAATGACGTTTTTGTCTGAAACGCCGCAGCATGCGCCATATTATGCCTTGTATAAAGCGACGTTTTTTTATGTAATTAATGTCAATTGAAATGCCGTAATTATTTTTATTGCCAACAACAATAAATGATACCTCTAAACGCCATTATGAGCGTTTTAATACGACGCTTATTATGGTCATACTATAATTAATGGTGAATGATAATACGTTAGTTCTAAATGTCGTAATTTTAATATTAAATAAAAAAATATGCAGTATTTTATAATTATATATCCAGTATTTTATAATTATATATCCAGTAATTTATAATTATATATCCAGTAGTATTTAATAATTTATCAGATTTAATATTCATATATGTTACATACATATCCAATTGAAGAAACCTAAAATAACAAATCTTTTATAATAACAAAAGATCACATTAAAATATTTCATAGTGCAACATAACATAGTATATGTTCTAACAGAGTTCACAAAATATTATGTTCCAAGACACTATTACAACTTACTAAATTGTTCAAACCCACTTCCTTTACGAAATACAAAAAAAAAACAACATATATAATTTAATCTGTCTTGTTGCCTCCACTTGATCCTACAATGTGATTTGGGGATGGATCACCACTTGCAACATCTGATGCCTGAGATATTGTCAGCAAAGAAAATTAAATACTGTAGGAGGATGTACATGTTAATACTATAACAGAATTATTTGAGGCACTTACCAAACCAGGTGCCATTGCAGCAACATGTTTAGGTACATCTGATCTTGTAGCAATGTAGGCAAACAAGGAATTCATTTGTGCATTCAGAGTTGCAAGTTCAGTTTCCATCTTCACTACCTTATCCTCAACTTGTGGTGAAGGTGCACTTGACGAAGCATGATGCATACCGATTAATCTTGTTGTAGACTTCTTAAAAACAAGAGAAGGACAAGCTCCAAATGATATTCCTCTAACTCAACCTGGACGCTCTTTACCAAATATGACATCAACTGGATCATTTAAAGATATATCTGATGCAGTTTCCTTATATCTCTATTTCTATTACATAGAGTCTACAAAAAGGAAATTAAAAGTAATTAGTGCAATACAAATTTAATCCAACCAGACATATCAAGAGTGAGTGTTTACTACTGTGGAAGGCTTGAGTCGATAATCAACAAACACAGCCCATTGTTCCATGTTAAGACCTTCTGGAACATTCTTAATAAGGTCATTTCTGGTCAGTAGAGGATCATAAAATTCATTCCAAAGCTTGCATTTGTACTCCCTCCAAAGTTTTCCAATTTTGAACATAACATCTCTTTTGGCCAAATCTTCATTCAACTTGAAACGTAATCATAAATTTCCTTCACAAGGTTGTGTTTCTTCCTCGAACTCAAGACTCTCATCTTCTCTAGAGGAAGATGTGGAATCATTCAGACTTAATATCATCATCTTTTATAAATATATTATTCTAGGTGTGTAGAATAGTTTCCTCATTCTAGACACCTAAAACACTAAACATCCGTATGTCTAGAGTCTTTGGAATAATCTTTTCTAAAATTTCCTTTTTTCTTCTCTTTATATATTTTTTTTCTTTTTCTAGTGGTCTCTTTGATTTGGAGGGGTAACCCTCCCTCTTGTATTCCTTTTGGGTTGAAGACATGATGGGATAATCCTTTTTAGAGCTTATCTTCCTCTTGAGTTGTTGTTCCACCCTTATGTACATTTGAACAAGATCATTCAAATCATTATAGGATAATAGCTCCAGCATATCCCGGATCACATAGCGAAGACCACTCTGGAATCTAACCATTGTTATTCACGTATCCCCGCCTCATTAATAATAACTCTATTTTCTGTCGATACTCCTCTACAATCATATCTTTTTTGTTTGAGTCGTTGAAGCTTATACAACAACTCCCTGTCATAATATAAGGGAACATGGCATTTTCTAATAGTTACTCTTAATTCGTTCCAATAAAGAATTTGGGAATTATGGTGAATTTTAAGGTCTCGTACTAAAACAATCTACAGTATATAGTTGATCCCTAAAAACTAAGAGTAGTCAGGGATACTCATTTTTTCCTCGTGTATCTAGTCACATTCGAATATTTGTTCAACCTTCATCTCCCAATCCAGATATTCTTCTATGTTGTCTTTTTCGTATAAAGGGAAAAGGTCAACCTTAGGTTCTCTATGGCTGTTATGATGCCTAGATCTATGTTGTCTAGGTGGTTGTTGGTAGAATTCAAGATTGTGATTACTACTTTCTAAATATTCTTCCTGTGAAGGGGGTACATGATAATGTTTCTTCCTTCTATGTGAACCCCACTATGTTTATCTTTAGTTTGTTCCATCAACATATCCATCATTACTATTGAACATTAGATGGTCCAAAGTCTCTTTAGAGGATCAAATCATTTGATAAAGTTTTGATGATAACAAAACTCAAGTATATATTTATATTTGATAACTTATATACATTGCGCAGTTAACATTATTATTATTATTATTATTATTATTATTATTATTATTAAAGCAAGAGACACATGGTCCATAAAGAGATAAGTTTTCTTACTATTTACTTTTATGTGTTATTAATTTAATTTAAATTGATTTTATAGCATTATGTGCTTTAACATTCATATTTGTTCATAATGGAAATTATTCAAATTATTATGAAATATTTAAATGTGATTAATTGATTTTATATCATATTGTCCTTTAATGTTTAGATTTGTTCATAATGGAAATTATTCAAATTATTGATGAGTATCTCAAATATAAATTCTCTATGTTATTTTAAATTGTTTCCAATACATAATTAATCAAGTTTAATGCAATATAAAAATTAGAGAAATATTTCCAGTTTGAACTCCATACATCAGAAAGTCAAGATTGCTCTGTTCAAGCATCCCAATGGCTAGTTTCTAAAAAGCTACGTATAGAGGAGCAATTTCAAGTTGAAGAACAAGAAACAAAAAGAAAAATACATCATATAATACATTGAAGAAAATATACTGAGATTGTTTATTGTCAAATTGCTATTGAGAGCATCTAGAGTTTTGGGTTGTGTGAAACCATTGTGTAATTCTTCACCATTGCGAAGTAAACCCTTGTGAGCTTTCATTGTTCTCTCTTTTGAGAGTGTTTATTTCAATCTTGAGTGGTCTTGATCTTAGGGGGAGATTGGGACTGGTATAACCTGGAGAGGTTTGTGCTCTCGTGATAACAGGTTTGTGTACTCGTTGTAACTATTTGTTAAATAGTTGAACCTCTTGAACAATTTATTTAAGGGAGAACTGGACATAGCCCAAGAGATTAGGGTGAAGCAGTATAAAATTGTTTTATCTTTGCTTATATATTTTGCCTGCGTTGGTAGTTTCTATTTATAGCGAATTGAGTTCGGGCTCCATTCAAGCCCCCCCTTCTGGAGCCAACTGTTCCTACAATTACTCTCATATCTTTCACAGATTTGGCTATTTTTTTCTCCTCATTTTAGATATTTCCCTTTTGGTTTCTCTCAAGTCATCCCTCACCCATTCTCCCTCACTATTTTTGACACTCGTCTAAACACTTGAGGAATGAGTAGGATATCTCATCTTTTACTTTAAAAAATATTTTGTTTAGAAACCATTTATGCAATCAGATTTTTTTTAAACATAGATTCATTAAATTAAATATTTTACAATATGTATTTATTACTTATTAATCAGTTGAAATATTTGATTTACAATATGATATCATTGTCTGAGTAGTATAATTTGTTTGATGAGTGTATAGAGAAAAAATTTAAGCAATGATTAGTTTTTTTCATGTGCATTAATGACCATTAATGAGTAAATGATAAGTTCTTTAATACATTACGCTCAAGTGTCTCATATCAAAATATCTAACAACACATTAAGTGTTGCATGCTGCCACATATGCATCCACGTTGTCAAAAAAGAAAGTAATTTGTTTAGGAGAGAACTATACATAGCCCAACTATTGAGGTGAACTATAGTAAAAAAAATGTTGTGTTGCTTTGTTACTAGTTGGACAATTATGTTTGCTTGACTAGAGGATTTGTTAGATGATATGCTAGATGGTCCATTCTTCTATTGTGAGAAGAGTCTAAGGCTCCATTCAACTCCTCCCCCCTTTTTGGAGACAATTGTCCCTACAAATCTTAAATAACTAAGAGGAATTGATTCATCATATTCAATTCAAAATAGAGTTAAGAATTAAATTCAAGAAAAACAATTATGTAATCTTAAATTTAATTCAGTATGCAATTGAAAGAATTTCGTCAAATGAAATAAACTACATTTCATGAACATTGAAATATGAGCATTTAGACTGATAAAAACCAAACCTCAACTTAACCAAGAATCAAATAAGAAAATGAACTTTAAAATCTAGAAAGTAATAAAGAAAGCAATAAATATTAGAAAATTAAATTACATGATTAAAAAGTAAAAAGATTAAGGAGTATGAACCAACTAGAGATTGAAAAAAAACACATAATTGAATTAAATTGTAGAATCTAAATGTGCTCCAAAATGCATAAAACTCTTTCTATTAAGTCGAAAGATATAGTTGATAGTCAAGGCAAAGTTCTTTATACTTAATAGCGCAGTAACCTAAGTGTTACTATTTGATTGTGATTAGACTCATCTGACCTCCATCGTGCAACAATGGATGTCATCCAATAATCTCCCTCTTAACAATTGTCCCCCTGAAAATCGAACTTGTGACATGGTTGTGATACTAATTGTTAAATCGAGAGTTTATCACTAGGTCAAAAGTTATAGCCAATAGTCAAGACACAACTTTTTCTATTAGATCATAGCAACTTAAGCATCATGGTTCAATTGTAACTTAGCTCACTTGGTCTTTACCATGGGACAATTGATGCAATCTACGATAAATTCATTGAGTGGATTGGTTGTTAAATATGTTAGTGCTCTTTAGAGTAATTTCATTGAGTGAAAAGGCATGCATTGAGCACAATGACAATTAAATCTAAGAATTGCAATTTTGATGATCCACATAGTCGAGTTGTCATATGTTAAGTGGATTTTCCATGAATGAGAACTTTTTAGTTATTTTTATGTTTTAATCCACTTATGCAAAGAAGATAAATCAATATTAGTAAAAATATACATAATTAAGGTTATTTCTAATTAACTCTTCTTTTGTGACTCATTTACAAAAAACTAAGCTAATAATAAACATTTATAAAGAAATAGTAAAGAATCCAATTAACTATATTTAAAATATACATAAAATGTATTCATCAATCTTCGTCTTAAGCTTAGCTTGGTTGTTATTTTGTTGAGATTAGAAGTAACAACATTCGTAATTTCAAATTCTTCCTCTTTTTCTTTTTACTCTTGTATTCGTTGATTCATCTCTTTTTCTAGTGACCACCAATGTGACTATTAACACAATTTTTTTTGTCTCATAAGCTAACATTTGTTTATCTTTTCTCTCCTTGATCACATGTACATGATTATTTGTTGTTCTTGCCACCAAATGCTTACTTGATCTTGCGTTTGGATTGGAAATTTCTCAATTTTTAGAAAATTCAAATACACTAAATTTTGAATTACGTTCATTTCAAATTATTTTATTTTTTGAATATTTTATTCAAATAAGATAATTCAAAATTATTAAATTTAGTTTTCTTGTTTGGATACAATATTTTAATTATTACAACACACAAAAAACTTTAATTTAATATTAAAATTGGTGTTGAGATTTTTTTTCTAGCTAACAATGCAGATGATTCTCTTGATCAAAACGGTTTAACATTATTTTCAAATGAAGTCAAGTATAATTATTTTGACTAACATCAATCAACATTATTCTTGGGGATATTTTGGTTGGCTTTTTCAATTGATGCCATCTGAAAAATTGATACTCCTCCGATATTGGCAAAAAATAATCATAGTCAAGCTTAGGCGGAAGTTTTTTTGTCGATATTAGAAAAACCTAAACAACTTTGAATTAAAAATAACGCAAGTGGTGTTAACCGAAAAACAATGCTTACAAATATGAAAAAAAATAAATATAAAATTACGTAACAAACAGAATCTAAAAGGGGGTTGAATAGAGTCATATAACTTTTCTTACTAAACAAATAGGTTGTCTAAGAGATACGAACTTTCACAAAAACAACACAATAGTTTATAGTACTTTAGCCACAACTCTTAGTATATGTTAAGTTATCCTTTAAGAAACCATTAAAGGGTTCTACTAAGTGACACTTTGATTACAAACGAACACTAATGACTCTTAGTTGTGTCAGTCAATCTCCTCTTGAGATTGGAAACTCGAGTATTCTTAGTTGTCACTCCTTATTACAATAATACAAGATTGATTAAAGGAAAAATAACTCTTAAAGAGAGAATATAACAAAAGTTTCATATAGATGGACGACTTAATAAAGTAAAAAATACAAATGTTTAACACACTTCCACTAAAGGTAAAATCACACGGAAAGCTTCTAGCAGAGAGCCATTACTTAAGAAAAGATCTTGTAGTCTCGTATTTTAATCTTCTTGGATCTTCCTCATTATATAGACTTTCATAAAAGAATATTGTTATTGTGTAATCTTTCAAAGATATAATCTTCATGTGTTTTATAATGTTAAAACCTTGAACAAAATAATCTTTCATATTTTATATTCATTAATATGGGTCTAAGGATGGAAGGTTGTATTTCCTTTTTCTATCCCTAATTTGTAAATTATGAAACAATGCAAATATAGCAAATATATTTCACATATATGTTACTTGAATTACATTTAATTTAATTTGATTTATTTTAATAGTAATTGATTGATTAAACATTTTTATTGATTATCGATGGAATCCTTTATTTCTTTATTCATATAATGCATGTTAGACATTGTTTGTAAGATGAAAGACAATCTTAAAGCAATTAAGCTTACCTGATATAGTTTTAAATATGAATATAAATAGTAAATCCTTATGACTTAAATTACACTTAATTTCATATAGTAAACCATTTAATTAGTTAAGCATACAATTGTATCGTTTCATATAAGAAATGAACTCTTAGAAGGTTTTGACATACATAATTGTTGCTCTATTAAACCAAACACATGTTAGAAAGTTCATGCTTAAGTTAAAGATTAATTCAAATACTTATTTATGTTTGTTATCATTAAAACTTTTCATTTAGGGATATCCTATTGTATCTCTATGGGTGTAAGAATTACACAAAAGAGGTCGATGAAAAAAATCTAGCTAACATTCACTCATACATGTTGGGATGAGGCTCCTAAAGAACAAGAGGAAGAAGAACAAGAAACATGGCCCGAAGATATAAAGAAGACTAAATAAAGAAGTAAATGGAAAGATTCAAAACTAGAATACAAATCAAAGCTTTGGAAGAAGACATCAAAAGAATAGATCTTGAATAGTCTTAGAAATTGTAGAGAACTTGAGACAAGAAAGGCATTGGAGGTTTAGAACTTGAGAGAGAACTCCATGGCTCTTGGAACCCCTCAAGTACACACCTCATGTGACTCCATGCCATGTCATCTTTTGTGATGATTTCTTTTTCTTAATTTTTAGGAACAACCATGTGACTTCCCTAATTTCAATTAACTAAGACACTTAACCTAGGTTAACTTTTGCTAATCACTTTTTAACTTTCACACTCCTCTTGACCGAGAATATCATCTATAAAAGGAGTGTCTCTTTGTACATTTTCATATATTAACGAATTAGAGAGTTTTCCTTAAAAGGTTTTCTTGAGATAATTGAGAGAGTGTTTCTTCTCTTGCTTAGAGTCTTATCTTGAAAAGATTTCTCAATGGGTTACTTTCATTGTACTTATCCTTGGAGTTCTTCCTCTAAGGTGGCCTATCCTTACCATCTTTCTCCCTTCAATCCAATTGTGTTTTGATTTACATTATTTTCTTATTTTTATACTTGTTCTATTACTTGGCCGAATCCATTTCTTATACATGACTTCTAGTGATTTCACCTAATGCTTGTTCTTGTGAATGGGTTTTGTTTTCCATCTCTGTTTCAGTTGATTAACTTCCTAATCAACCCTCCACAACCACTCCAAGTGGTATCAAAGGTTAAAAGATCAACCAAACCAATGGAGATGTTCATCACCATCCATGAAGGTGTTCTTGAAAAGAGGGTTTGAAACGGATTTTGGTGCAAGGTGATTTCCGTTTTTCCTTGAGTTTTTCTTATTGGTTGAATCATCGTTCTATTATATACATCATGTTTTGTGTTTTTGTTCATTATTTCATCCATTAATCAAGTTATTATATCCAATTCTTGCGTGATTCATTCAAAAAAAATTCTCTTTAGACATGGGTGTGATATTGATACTTGGTTAATTTTGAGTTCTTAAGTTCATGTTGTTTATTTGAGTTCTTGTTTTTCTTTCTTGAATTTTTCTAAAAGTTAAAAGTGTTTAATGTTGTTTTGAGAGTTTACTTAAGAGGAAACATGTTTTAGAAGATTGAAAACCGATGAACATTAAGAATCAAGTGTTGTGATCCTCTCATTTGTGATTATGTTTTGGAATTTTGTTTTCAAGAACTAAAATCAAAAGTAATTTCAATGGGGATGCTATCTTGGATGAATGAGGAATATATGTTTTGAAAGGAAAAAGAAAATTATATAAATTTGATAGCACCACGTCTTTGACCAAATGTTGTTCATGTGTAGTTAACCCTAATTTCTTGCATCAATTTTCATCTCAACTTCCATAGTAGATTGCCAAATTCTTTCACTCATTTTATATGGGATTTATTTCCTTAAATGAATATTCTTGGATACCTTTTATTTAAATGTTTTATGTGAATCCAATGGGTGAAGATTTTGCACTAAATTTCACTCTTCTTTGAGTCTATTTCAAGGTTTTATTTGCCTTTTTATGTATGAACTTGTCATATAAGTGGTATATTCTTTTGTATGTCTTTTTATTTTGATCATTTTTAGATTGTCTTCCTCATTCCTTGCAGTTTAGTCCAAAAGTTTTCAAGAATTTTGAGGTTTAGTGCATTTTTATTTATTACATCATTCATTATAAAGTTAGTAATTTTTTATAGGAATTTGGAGCAAATTTTATGAGTGTTTGAGTGTGGTCAATACATACTTGGATTATATAGTTCTTGTGAGTGAGTGGTAAAAGTTTTGGAGTGTAAACACTTTGAGAGAAATTTAAATAACTTTTTTACTACTAACCAATCAATTCTTGTATAATTTTGATTGTTTTCATGTAATTTTTGTGCAGGATTTATTGCAAATTTTTACAACATATCTTTAAGTTCTAAAGAAGAAGCAAGCATGAACATGGATGGACAAAAAATAACCATGGAGAAAAGGATGCAAAAATTAGAAAAATTAGAGTAAATGATGGGACAGAGGAGAGAAAGAAGAGAAAAAAGATCTTCAAGATATTCTACAAATTGTGTCTCAAGACATCATGAAGATAAATTTTTCTAACGTAGTGTGAGGTTTCCTAAGTTTAGTGGTGGACCCAACTCTAATGTATATGAAGAATGGGAAAGAAACATAGACTAAATTGTATTTTCTTGTGATTTTAAAATAATGGTTATTAGTGTCTATAGGAAAACCCTTACTTAGATTGATTGATAAATAATCCTATTAACATCGATAAAGAACCATGGTTGACATCAACGAAAAAATAGCCTTCTCACCATCTGTAGAGAAAATCATAATAGAAATAACTTTGATTTACAATCCACAAAAAAATAACTCTACTCGACTTTGGGCATAAACAATGTAACATCCAATATTTTTCACATGATAGGAACTTTATCGTATAGAAATTTTATAATAAGCCTAAATACAAATCTGCATACATTCATAAGAGTATTTCAAAATATACTTCTCTACATGAGATTTAATAAAAATATCCTCATACAATCACAAAATAAAATAAAATTAAACTTCTCCATGAGCTTACTAAGGAGTCATACCACTTGTCAAATCATTTGCTCACATGTAACACATGATCATCATAGACTTAAAAATAAAACAAATTTCGCACAAAAATAAAGGTAAGCTAGAGAGTTTAAAGAAATGTATATTCATAAATTAAATTTATATCTCAACCAACCTACAAACATCATACTTTCATGATTCATCTCATACATCACATTGTCATTATCACATCTCTACAATAACTCATATCATACATATATACACTAACATACAAAGACATTTGACTCAATACTCTTAGAAGACTCGTGCATTGAGTTAGACTCAAAGCCTAGCACTTGTCAGATGAACTCTCCAACTGTGAATCCAAACAGTCCCACAAATGAACATAACCTCATCTGACAAGATAAATCCATACATCTGTCCTGTCCAACTCTTTCAAACTATAGTTTCAGTTAAATGGACATCCTTCAACTCTCACCACCCAATACCCTTCATCTATGTGATTCTAAGGTACTAGTAGACTCAGGGTACCTCCTTCTCCACAAATCCTCAAATAATGCACATCCAAACAATCTCAACACATATATCTCATTTCCTAAAGATACTATGTCTTGATCATCATTCCATATCATTCACAAACATTCATACTATATCATACCATACATAAACATTCATTCAATTTAATTCAAATTCATATAATTCATACTTAATAAAACAAGTACTCACAATATCTATTAAAACATTCAAACTAGCTTCCCTTACTTATATAAATTAGAAACCCTAAAAGGAGTTCCAAAAACTAAAATAACGGCCAACCTAACCTGCAACTAGAGTTTCTAATTAATGATCAAACTAAACTATTAGAACAATTGACCAAAAGAGACTCACTCTGATGCCTCAGAGGACACAGGAAAACTACACCTACCAAGAACGGAATTGACCTAAACCTCACTTTAAGGAAGATAAGCAGATAATAAACTTACTTTATTCAAGAATTTGATTGGACACGCTTGCTCTAATCAACGCCAAGAATCTAAAGTTGATCTTCGATTATGGTACATACCAAGTGTGACAACATAAACATGACAACACAAACATGCATTCACCGCAGTCAATTTAGCCTAACTTATAAGCAATACTTAAACATAGAGAGTTTACAACTACCAATCTTGGAAAGTAAACCATAACAGTTGTCCCCAAAAATAAAATAACATCACAACTCATAATAAATAACTTTTATTTTCAAAGTTTCTTATACATTTTATATAACTCATATTAAATGCATATAAATTTTCAAAATACTCAATTCTTAACATGTTTGTAATTAATAATAAGAAGTTATAGGTCTTATCTCTTAAGCAATCATACAAGTAAATTAGTAAAAAAAATGTTATGGCTAACTATAAAAAATGGAGAAAATGAGTGAATAAGTTGGGTCAGTAGAGATAACAAAAAAGGCATACCTAATATTTAGAGAGAAAACTAAACATAAAACATAGACAAATAGAACAAATAAAACAAGAAAATGGAAAATGCATGGGTAAACTTATGAAACACATATTGATGAGGATACAAGAACATCAAGATAATTTATGAGAGAAAATTTAAAAAGAAAAAATTATAAATAGTGGAAATTTGATATTCCTATCTTATCACATTTCTAATGTAAATAAGCAATCATATACAATAGTATATACTACCAAAGCAAATAGGGCTTCTAACTAGCTAGACTCCAAACATATATTTGTATCTTCTAAAGTAGAGAGCAGATGAAGAAAGATGACAACATTACAATTTTTAATGATTCATAAATACAAGTAAACTTTCATCCTCAATTCAAATAGAGATAATTACCAATATAAATCAACATAATATGCAAACTGATAACGAAAAAAAAATTGATTGAATTACTCAATGTTCAAGAATAACCCACTTCATTATAATTATAGGATTTTATCAATTAAGACTTATAAAAATGGAAAACAACAAGTTAAAATGAACCATCAAGTACAAGCCCATGGTCTCTCCCATGTTTCAGACAGGAAATAACCATAAAATCACAATGAAACACTAAGACAAGTCAAGAAAGAATAAAAAAAATCAACGGTTTAATCTTAATATTTGACAAATGTTCATATGTGTTGTAGAAGACCTGTTCTTGTATATAAAAAAAATAGGTATAAAATATGTATTGTCAAAGGAACTAAAACAAATAGTAAGCTTCAATCATCACTAAGTGTTTCGTAGCATAAATGGATGAAAGATATTGCAAACTTATTTTTTTTTAGAAAATCAATATCAAGTCATGAACATAGCTTAAACTTATTCGCCATTAAGCAAAAGAATGACGCCAAACCTATGTAATAATTCTTATTATCAAATAATATTATATAACTAAAATTAAATATAAACAGGTTAAATTTATATGTATCAAGATTTCAATTAGCTAACAAACCGTTATAGAAAAGAATCATGTATAAAAAAAATTAAAATTACTTTAATATAAATTAACAACAAAAAAGATGCCACTAAAACTTACAAACAAAGCATAAAACAAAATATTGTTTTAGATTTCACAACAAATAAAGAGATAGGATGGAATAAAGCATATGAATGATTTGTGCATAGAAGAATTCTGATTAAATAGGATTTAAAATAAATACATGATAACATTAATGTTGGTCTAGAAAAGATTTTGAAGTTAAATTAATAAAAAATCTAGAGGTGAAATAACTTGCAGCGTATAAAAAGTACTATTTGGCATATATCAATTTAAAAGATTTTCAAAACAAAGAAGAAAAAAATGCTTAAGGAGGACATTATGTCTTTTGTATATATTTAGAGCATTTTAGGTCTAAATGTGTTCAATAATACCAAAGACCACGGTATTTAAAAGATTATTATGAATAATTATACATTTGCACACAAATCAAATTGTTACTTCATAAACAATCACACTACATAGAACCATAAAACGAGATGTAGTTTCAATGTTTCCTTCGATTTCCTACAGAACGAAAAAGACCAAAAATTCCACCCAAACAACAAAAATTAAGAACAGAGCACATAACATACATTACACCATTCATTATTTTTGTTTTCACAAAATACTCTATATTTAGCATTCTAGTTCCACTAAACATTTAATATAAGAAAACTTCTTACAATAAAATCCAACATATTTCTAACATCAATTTTCAAACGAAATATAACTAATCGTTCAAAACTTGACTTTTAAATATATTCTAAACATGTATAATTAAGATATAAATCCATCTTGATCTAGTTATGAGTGTGCACCCTCACCACTTTATCAAGATTATTTTTAATTTTTAACACTTTCATCTTCATTCATAACAATCATCTTAACTTAAATACAATTAGAATTTTAAAGATCACATTGTCAAACATATAACTAGAAACATTTTGCCTACTTCTCGAGACCAAATTTGAACAAAATATACACGATAAACTCACTACCCTTGGGTCATCTTGAGGATGAACTGCTCTGATATCAAATGTAACATCCCATATTTTTCACATAATAAAAACTCTATCTCTTTAAAATTTTATAATAAGCCTAAATACAAATCTCCATACAATCATAAGAGTATTTCAAAATATACTTCTCTACATGAGATTTAATAAAAATATCTTCATACAATCACAAAATAAAATAAAATATAATAAAATTAAACTTCTCCATTAGCTCACTGAGGAGTCACACTAGCCAAATCCTCTGCTCATATGTAATAAACTATCATCACAAATTTAAAAATAAAACAAACACCACAAAAAAAATAAGGGTAAGCTAGAGAGTTTAAAGATATGTATATTCATAAATTAAATTTCTATCTCAACCAAACAACAAATATCAAACTTTCATGATTCATCTCATACCACTTTATCATTATCACATCTCTATAATAACTCATATCATACATATACTGACTCACATACAAAGACACTCGACTCTCTACTCCCGAAAAACTTGTGTATTGAGTTAGACTTAAAGGCTAGCACCTGCCAAATGACCCTTCCAATTGTCAATCCACATAGTCCCACAAATAAACATAACCTCATCTGACAGGGTAAATTCATATATATGTCCTGACCAGCTCTTTCAAATTGTAGTTTCAGTTAAATGGACCTTATTCAACTCTCACCACCTGGTACCCTTCAACTATGTGATTCTAAGGTACCAGTAGAGTTAGGATACCTCTTTCTCAACAAATCCTCAAACAATGCACTTCCTAACAATCTCAACACGGGTATCTCTTTTCCTAAAGATACAATGTCTCGATCATCATTTCATATTATTCATAAACATTTATACTACATCATAGCCTACATAAACATTCATTCAATTTAATTCAAATTCATCCAATTCATACTTAATAAAACAAGTAATCACAATATCTATTAAAAACATTCAAACTTGCTCTCCTTACTTGTATAAAGTAGAGACCTTCAAAGAAGTTCCAAAAACCTAAAATCGCAAGTAACCTAACCTACACCAAGAGTTTCTAATCAATTATCAGACTACACAATTAGAACAATAGACCAACAAAGACTCATTCTGATGCCTCATAGGAGACAAGAGAACTACCCCTACCAAGAACGGAATTGACCTAACTGGACTTTAAGGAAGATAAGCAGAAAATAAACTTACTTTGTTCAAGAATCTAATTGGACACTCTTGCTCTACTCATGCTAGGAATCTAAAGGTGATCTTTGATCATCAGTCTGATAAGGAAGCAAGACAAAGTTTTAGAGAGAAGACAAAGGAAAATAGAAAAACCGCTTCTAAGAGAGATGGTGGTTTTTATAAAAATGAGACCTGATTACTGATTTCCTATTTATATAAACTTTTATCTTCTTTTAAAAAAATATTTAGGTATTATCTTATTTATATCTAAAGTTAAATTATAGTTTATAATACGTTTATATTCTAAAGCTATTTTCTAGGATATCATAAACAACATTAGCTAACTTCTAATGAAATAACCCTTATTGACATGAACTAAAAAAATTGTGTTTGACACCATCGAAGAATATAGTTTATGTTTAATAAGAAAACTCTAACTATTGTCAATTGAGAAATAATGAAGGCCTACACTGCAAAAAAAAATGACTTAGATAATATCAATAATAATATAATCATCATCAACTTCAGCTTGAAAGAAACTTGATAACACATTTTCACTCACACTTAGAACATTTAATGTTTTCTTTGACTATTATTGAGAATAAATACACTATTTTAACTGTAATTTATCCAATTGGGTTTCATTGGACCTTAAATAAGATTATTGATTAAATTCATATTTTTAATCCAATTGTCACACTTGTATTGCTTTGATGATACCTTCTTCTCGTTATTAGAATTTTTGTTTAGTTTACTTTATTTTAAATAATCTTGTTTGCTTAATTCAAGAGGTAAAAAACTAGAATTCTCACATTTTTATACTGCCACGAAATAATATTTTATGTAAAGTGATTAAGGATGATGAATAAACTTGAGAATCAATTCGTTTTTTAACGTGTTTTAGACTCATATTTTTAATTTTCTGTCTTTAACAAAAAACAAACCCCTTCTTTTTAAATTTACTATTCTTTCTAATTAATACTTTCTACAAACTATATATGAATATTGTTTCTCTGAATTTGTAATTAAATTCACTGTGAAATGACTTAGGGTTAACTAATCCCATCTATACTCAAAATTTGTTGACTTTTGATGTAGTAAACAATTTGTTAACGTCAGTGTCAAAAATATAATGTTGATTCAATAACATGCTAACCTCAGCCAAGTTGATAACGTCCTAGTTTTAGTCGAGAAAAGAAAGTCTAAGAGTCAAAAAAATCCTAACCAAAGTTGATGACTCCCCGACTAAAGTTGAACCAGGGAGAAAATATGAACAAAAAAGTCACAATTGTGAGAGAGGAGAGAGATGGTTGGTAAAATGGGTTGTATCCGCTAGCCAAATTTATATGTTTCAACCCTTCAGTCTATCATGGCATACCCCTTCTAATGGCTAACCCACCATTTTACAATAAATTAATAAATAAAATTTTATAAAAAGATGTAATTTTAAAGTTTTTATTATGTAGTTTTTAAGATTTTATTGTTCTTAAAAATAAAAATATATGGTTTGGACAACCTACACATTCTCCAGATTATCAATATTTTTACAAGCACGAAAAGTAGTTACATGTAGTCTCCATTGTTTAGACAAGCTTTTAGTGACTTTGTTGACATGGTCATAACTCTCAGTTTTTTCCTAATAAGCGTAACTCATTTAAGATGGCCAAGAGTATATGCAATGTGTAATAGATAATAACAACAAATTATGTTTTATATTAGTGCATCCTAAAAATTATTATAGTTGTCAATTCTTGTTTACAATGCATATATAAAGTCACTCATAGCAATCTAAGTACCTTACAATGCGTATATAAAGTCACTCATGGCAATCTAATTACCTGACACCTCTTTAAGATAACTACACAAAAGCTCTCTAGGTTGTTTAGTAATCTTCCATTCATATTTAGCATCGAGTAAATAATGTCGGAGTAAGCCAAGTGTATAAACTCTCTTTAATATGTACAACATAAGTTGCTTAGGAGTACACAAATTACTGCAAATGGTTGTCATAAATCAAATTACCCAAAACCAAGAACATATAAGAATAAGTTAAAAAAGGAATTAGAAAAATAAATTAAGGAAAGATTATGGAGAACATGTCATTTTTAAAGAGATTCCTAAGAATAAATAAAAAGAGGATTTCTCATTTGAAAAATATTTATGTATTATTAGAAAATACTTGTGAAATTTAAAAAATAAAATCTGCTGCTAAAGTTTAATATTTTTGCTAAACTATGACACTAGAAGAAAAATGTTTCGATTGATAATCATATAGACATATATTGTTGACCTTTAATTATCTAGACAACAATCATAATTATTTTTTTAATATTTAATTAGCATTATTATTGTTATGGTTGCAATTGATAACTATTGTTTTTAGGAAAATATAATATCATTTATAATACAAAGAAAGATGATGACTTAAAAGAAAAAGTAAATAACGTAAATATAAGTGAGAATTTTAAAGAGAAAATAGCAAAAATATTATTTGTATTCTATATTCAGAATAATTTCGTTACTAGAGATCAGTTTATAGTCATTTCTAGCAAGTCAGAGGCAGACCAACTGAGTCAACTATGTAGCCCATGAAAGAGGTTTCGCTAAAATTTTGAAGATAATGATTTTGAAGAAGATAATGATTTTGAAGAAGATAGTGAAGAAGAAGTTGAAGATAATTATTTTGAAGAGGATAGTAGTGAAGATGGGGAACTTGAAGAAAATGATTCCCAAGAAGACAATGAACAAGGGAGATTTGATGATGATGATTGAAGTTTGTACTTTTTTTAGGATTAGCCAAATTTGATAAATGTCATTCAAATGTTAATTTTCTTTTGTAATAGATATTACTAAAAGTTGATGATTGTTATCGGAAACATTTCTATATTATGTTATGTGTTTTTAACTTTTTCCATGTGATATCTATAATAATTGATATCTATAATTTCGTGTTCATTTTGTATGTATAGATTAGCAGGAGGTTCTGACCCACCCCAACACTTAGGTCCTCGTGTCAATAGGGGAAGAGGGGCAACAAAGAAGAAAAGGCCACACTATGTACTGAAAGTAATTGTTCCAACCCCAACTCTTGCACCTATAACTTCTCCAATTGATGTTGCTGCTAACATGCCATCTCAAGCAAGACAAGTGCTCCCTCCAGTCACAACTCCATCCCTATTTGTTGCATTTGCACCTTCACCATCACCTACAGTGTCGTCAACATCATTAGTACCATCACCATTGCCAGAAGTATCACCATTATCAACACCTTCACCATTGTCAGGGCATTCTAGAGGTCATGGACATGATGCACAATCATACATTGATGATGGTACCCCATGCATTGCTGCTCTTCCTATGATTTCACCAAATGGCCAAGGGTAAGACTTGAAATAAAAAATGTGTTTGCATTATATGTTGTATGAGTTTATTGTGTACTAATATTTGTATAACTTTTTCCTATTAAGGTTTTATCCATGTAGGATTGCGTCACATGCCATCACAGAGACCATCCAACAACAATATTGTGAGTTGTGGCCTACATGAGGTTCAATACCTAATGACATAAAAGAACTTTTCTTTCAATGTTTTAAAGTAAGTTTTCTCATATTTAGTATTGTAGTATCCAAATTGTACATATTGTAGTATACACTTGTTATTAAAAATTTTCACTACACAGGCACTTCTCTCTTGCAGCCTCCCTAATTTTACTACAAACTATAAAAGTAATTTTTGAAGGAATGAGAATTGAGTGAAGGACTGAAAATTCTTTGAAATTTCTGCTTTATATATGTATCTATCATTATGGTGTTGGTAATACTTGCACCATTCTTGTGATTTGTTGGTTATAGTTTTCCTTTCTAATGGCTTTGCTAGCATACTTACACCATCTTAGAATATATTACCATACCTGTGTGTTATAATTTGAATGAGAGATTTTTTATTTATGGCACATGTCTATTCAACCGTGTTTACAGAGATGAAAGTCACCTGGAGACCTGAACATGAGCAAATGATCAAAAAAAAATTTCATACCAAAGTCTCACATAGGCTGTCAGAAATGTTTATGATTGCACGAAAAAATGAAAAGAAGCCAACTTGGATGTTTGATGTGGTGTGGGACTCATCGTTATCAAAGTGGAATTTTGTTACCTATCGGGCAAAGTGTTCACAAGCCCAACAAAATTGAATGTCTGAAAGAGGTGGCAGTTTACACACTGGTGGCTCTATTAGTAGATATGAGCATGCAATTCGCATGGTAATTATACTAAACATCAATAGTTTTTATTATTTTTTATAACATACTGTGTTAATCATGTGCGTTGTAGGAGAAAAAAATGGGTCGACCACCACATATTGATGAAGTGTTTAAGCAAACTCATGTACGAAAAGATAGTGGTGAATTTGTGGATGAACGATCTAAGAGAACACATGTAAGTATATTATCTTTATGTTATTTATTTTATTCTAATATTAATTGCATATATGATTTAATTTATATTTTTGAATAACAGGAGGACTTTGAGAAAAAATATGCTGAAGCTAAATCAGAGATTTCATTTTGTGGTGGAGGATCACAATCATCCCCAGCAGAGGAAGAGGGAATAAGGACTGAAAGTTGAATTAGTGCTGCATGAGGAAAGAAAAAAGGTCACATCTACGCATTGGCCAAGTCACCTACACTTTGAATTGTGCAGATAAACTCACATTTTCCTGTCCTTCAAGTGCCTCTTCTGATTCACAAGAAATTATCCAATTAAAACATCAAGTTCAATCTCTTGTTAAATTCGTCCAGACATTACTTCCACCTGATGCATGGACCGATTTCAGCAAGAACAACAGCAACACCAATCTAAACAACATCAACAAGGACCACAACAAAACCAAGACCAAGACCAAGATCAAGACCAAGATAAAGATCATCATCACTACTTTACTTATTAGCCGCATGGTTTTCATTTTAAACTGTAGCAAAAATGTTAGTATTAGACTTAAATTATTTTGTTAGAATTTTATTTTCATTATATGTTTATGTTTATGTTTTAGACAGATATAATGGACTATGTGTTGTACCTTTTGCATTATATGTCTAATTCTTTATTTGGATGATAAATGTTTGAACTTAATTATTATATTTTAGCACTTTATTTAGCTTTTGATTTTGAATGTTAATATGTTGTTAGAACTTTATTTTGAACCATAATTTTAAATTATATACAGATACATACAAATTTATATTATTAGCTAAATATTTTTTTAATAATATTTAATTATATTTAAAATAGAATTACATACGAATATTTTCGTATGTAATTTACATACGAAAAGTTCCGTATGTAAGTTACATACAAAATTTTCCATATGTAAATTACATATAGAAATATCCGTATGTAACTTACATACGAAAAATTTTGAATGTAAATACATTACATACGAAAATTAAGTTATATACGAAAATATCCGTATGTAAGTTACATACGGAATTTTTTGTATGTAAGTTACATATAGAATTTTCCGTATGTAAGTTATATATGTCATTTTTATATATGGATTCTTTTTTGTATATAATCTGTTGAAAATGTCAATTTATATACGGATTTTGGTATTATATATAAATTTTATCTGTATGTAATATGTATTTTTTTTTTAGTGATCATTGATAATAATATAGACTTTTTTAATTATTTAGACAGTAATCATAATTATTTTTTAATATTAACATCATTATTATTATGATTGTAAACGATATATATTTTTCAAGGCAAATATCATATTATTTATAATATGAAGAAAGATTGTGACGTAGAAGAAAAAGTAAATAATGTAAATATGAGCGAAAAATTTAAAAGAGCAAATAGAAAAATATTATTAGAGGAATTTAGCGATTAAGAAGAAATAAAGGATATCAATAATGTTAATATATCTACTTGAGATGATAAAGAATTAGAATATTTTTATGATGATGGAAAATAATTATAAAATAGATATAAATAGGGAAGAAACAAAATTAGCATTAAATCATATGCCTTAGATTTAAAATTACTCAATATTGTAATTTTATACTTTACATAATGCACTTAAATAATAATTTTTCTATTTATTCTCTAGTTATATATAATTGTTTTTCAAGATTTAGAAATTTATTCAATATATTCACAATTATTAATTTTATCAATTCTTATAATTAAAAAATTATTTATTAAAGTCATTATTATATTTCTAAAAAACAATTTTAGAAACCTAAAAGTAAAATCCTCGTGTGTTACATATGTACGAACTAGTACTTATAAATTTTTAATTATCTAAAAAATATTTCCAATTTTAATATATTTATTTTCTTTCTGTTACTTATCATATATATATTATTTATTTCCAAGACTAGAAAACATAATTAATATATTTTTTATTTATGGCCATCGTATATAAGCCATTGCTTTTCGAAAATTCCAAACCTAATTGATATATTTATCTTTTGTCTATTTGTTACCATCATATATAAGTTATTGTTTTTCAAGATTTATAATTTTATTCAATATATTTGTAATTATTAATAATTAATATTAGAGCAAATATTTATATTTGTTAATAATTTAAATATGTTTTTAGTTTTGTTTAGTTAATTTTTTCTTCAAATTTAAAGTTAATTGTCTTAATTTGAATAAAAAAGATCTTGTTTTAGTTTCACTTTCATCTTCTACCTAAATATCGCTTTATATAACTTTTTGTAATAATAATAATAATAATAATAATAATAATAATAATAATAATAATAATAATAATAATAATAATAATAATAATAATAATAATAATAATAATAATAATAATAATAATAATAATAATAATAATAATAATAATAATAATAATAATAATAATAATATAATGTAGTAAATACAAATTAGAAATCTAAGTAGATTATTTGGTAATATAATGAAATTGTTAATTGCATAAATAAATATTTAAAGATATTTGAGATTAAGAAAAACTAATACAGACGTTTTGCAAGTATCGATGTTGTCTTATTAGAAGTTTCAGGTATTTATCGAATTTGTCTTGTAGATAATAACATTTTTGACACTTGTTTTATTATTTTGAAAAATAGTCTACACGTGAACTTTAAGGAAAAATAAGTCCATTTTGTGATATGATGATACTCATGTAATAGTTTAATTTCTGGTACGTATTATATGAATTGTGATATAAGAATAACTTTAGTCAAAATCTTATGATGAATGTCAAATATTGTTATCGGAATTGAGTGGAAACCTTCTAAAATGAGAGACTTTCAGGAGAACCAAATTTTAATTGAGTTGACTCTTCTTTAAGAATAATTGCCGATAAAACACTACAAAAAATTCACATACATGTAATTTTCTTAAGTTACTATAAACTTAAAAAAATATATGAAAAATATTTAATAAATATTTATAGTGTTAAAAATATTGTAACAAAAAATTGTTTTAAAATAAATTTGAATTGTTGGGAGATGCATGTTATTATATCTTACTTAATATTATAAGTAATATATTTTACATTGTATTTATAGTATATCTTTCATATATTTCCATATAAGACATTAATTTTCCATATTTACCTTTTTCTTTTTAAATTATAACTACTCTAAAAGTCATTTTAATTTTCAAGATTAAAAAAATTTATCCCGAATTTATAAAATTAAAATATTTAAAGAACTTTTAATTAAACATTTATTTTCTTTCCATTTTTCTGTCATCATATCTATTCCACATCTTTTCATCATTTATTCAGAAACTTACATAGACGCGTTAACGGCGTGAATCCCTATATTACGAAAATACCCTCGTAAACTTCCCCATATTACGCTAGAACCATTTTGGTTGAAGAAAAAAACAAATCATTCCTCTCCCCTTCTTCTTGGGTTTTCATTTCTGAGAAAAGAGCGAAAACAGCTATGCACAAAGCTGTGAGAAGGAGAGAGCACAACACTTACATGTTCTAACTCTAGCTTTTATTCCTTTCTATAGGGCCTCGAAATAGATAGATAGCGCGCAAAAAAAGATTTTTTTTTTTTTAATTTCCTTGTTTTTTTTCATGCTCACTGGGCAGGGTTTGAATTAGGGTTTTGAGGGATTGATTGTTCGTGAATTGAAGTTTGTGATTTTGTTTAGGGGTCGGTGGGGCACCTTGTGGATTATGTTTTCTGTGACAAAAGGATTTGAAATTTTGTGATATGAGTGAAGTGGGTGGTTTCTAGGGTTTGTGTGTGTCTGGTTTCAATGGGGAGTATGAGTGACTCAGACCGAAAACGACGTCACTTTAGCTCCTTGTCTCCCACACCTGCTGCTGCTACTGCCAAGAAGCTACCCTTCTTGCCCGTTTCTGAAGACAAAAAGGTGCCACTTTTTTTGTTCTTTCTCTCGCTGATTTAATTTTGTTTCCTTGATATCTGAAGCTTGTGTTTCAATTACCAATTTTTCATCTGAAACATGTCATTGGTTTGGAGTGGTTAGCATTTTTGGCCCTTTTTTATGAACTCAAATAGTGTTTAGCCTACTACTATGCTTTGACTGAAATTACAGAACATGCATATGTTTGTACTGAAAGTAAAGAATTGATCTGAATTAGTCTGAACCTTGATTTAATGGAAAACAATGCTTTCTTTTGATCTATTTAGCTTACCCACCTAGTGAGGTACGGCTTGGTTGCCGTGGCTGTTGATCTGAACCTGGACATTGAAGCAAATGCCCCTTGTAATTTCTGCGTTATTCTTATATCAATATCTGTTAGGACTTTGTGTAATTTCTGTTATCGCTAATATTTTTGTTTTGTTAGTACGAGTGCAGTAATGGTTATAACTGTATGCAATGCCTTTTTAACTTTTATTTTGCTAAATTGTTTTTTTGTTTCATAATGTATCGGGATTTGAGCACCTGCAATGTATTGCTCTAATAAGTTTCAATGTAGTTTCTAGCTTTGGGTTGCTTTGGTATAATTCATATTTTTTAATGGTTGCATATTGCTTTGCTCATAGCAATACCTTTTCTAACTTTGGACTGGGGATGTAAATTGTTGTTGTGTGGGAACTGAAGGTTGATCCTATTACTCTTTATTTGGGAGATTGTACTTATACTGGTTTAAACGCTGCAAATTCTTTTACTAAATTGGTTTGATTCTTTGACTGGCCATGCACACGGCAGGTAATTAAGGAAGAGAATTTTATGTCTATACAGGAAAATGGTGATTTAGTTTCATTTCTTCAAAAATTAATGCTTATACAATGATTTTGGATTCCATATCATTGGCAATATAAGTCATATATCTAGTACATAATATGCATTTCATTTACTGAATCACCAGAAAAACTGAGCTTATAAACTGTTCACTCTTTATATTTAAAGTTGCATTCTCTTGTGTTTCAGCTTGATATTGTTGTACTTCAGTATCAAAATCAAAAGCTTACACAAAAATTAGAAACTCAGAAGTTAGAGTATGCAGCTCTTGAGAATAGGTTTACTCAACTCAAGGAGAGGCAAAAGTCATATGACCCCACTTTGTCAGTGGTCAAGAAATCTTGGGAGCAGGTAATTGACTCCCATTTCTTTTAGCTCATAATGTTACTGTTATATTACTTGAATACTTAATTATTTTTCTATGGTTTGTATGATAAACTTATTGGGTATTTTCCATCCTTTGTAGATGGTTAATGATTTGGAGTTGTGTTCTGAACATATGAGAGAGTCAAGTGGCAATAAATTTACATCAATCATGGAAGGTGAGATCATTTACCCGTGGTCATTAATTTTTGTGTCTTGTTGCGAGACCGATTTAACTCTTTGTTTTATTGCATGCAATGACAGTAATATAATTGGTTTTGTTCAATTAACATCTGATCCATAATTTTTCTTCTTGGTGGAAAGGCTTGGAAACTTGCTCCCAAAGTTTCAGTTTATTTAATTTAAGGAAGATTAATTGCACCTAGTTCTTCCTGTGTATATTCTATAAATTTTAAATGAACCGATTAATGAAAGACCAAATTCTTCTACAGAAAGCATTACTTTCTGTGTGGGGTGTAGATACAAACATCAAATGTATACATCTTTTTAGTGGTTTTTAATTTTGGTCATTAATAAGTGTGCTGTAAAAATAATACTTCCCTTGCCACATTGATGTAAGTTTATGTCAGAAGGCATACAAAAAGTAAATTCTTTTGGAATTTTTCTTTGTTCAAATGGGCTATGTGCATCCCATGTGTTGTAGCATAACAGAGTATATATAAAGAGTAAGAACCGAATGGTTTTTGTTATTTGTGATTGTGGAAAGGTATTATAGTCTTTTGTTAGAGCTCTAGATCTAACAAACTGACTGCTGTGTTGCAACAAACCCAACATCTCTCATAACGCTAAGGAGTAGCTCTTAGCTACTCAGAGGTGTATTCTATTTACAATAAAACCTATATTTCATATACACTTTCGTGTATTCATTACTTTTGAGTTAAACATAGAAATCAACTAGAGTGATCCATTTTAGGCTTACCTTCCCTTAAAACCAACCACGTAAATTATCACTAGGTGCGTCTATGGTTTCTCTCCTTTATGTATCACTGAAATTAGAGCTCTGGATCTAACAAACTGACAGCTTTTGCAACAAACTCAACAGCTGTCGTAACACTAACTAAGGAGTAGTTTAGAGCTACTTGCAGGTCTATTCTACTTACAACAGAGCCTATACATCATAGACGCTATCATGTATGCATTTATTTTGAGTTAAACATAGAAATCAACTAGAGTGATCAATTATAGGCTAACCAACCATTTAAATTGTCACTGGTTGTGTCTATTATTTTTCCTTCCTGTATCCCTTAAGTTCATGTGATTGATCATTCTCGTAAGAGCATTTGATTGCCTTGTGCTTGTCTGGATCACCTTTCTTTGCTTTAAATTTCAGCAATTTTTTTCTTCTTAGCAGCACTTTTTGGGGGTAGGGGAGGATATCTCTAGGAGAAAAGCAATCTAACCTGATAACACCACCAATATAGCTGTGTAAAAGCTAATTCTAGCTCTCATTGGTTTGTATCTCTTATCGTAGAGAACCCATTGGAACCTTACTGAGGCAAGGACTTAGTTTTTAAATGTTTTAGAGGTGTAGAAGCTTCATTTTAAATATGTAATTTTTCCTTCCTTATGGCTTGACCACAGGGAACATAGTTTGTGCACTATTTAGGTCTTACTAGGTCATTGTTTTATGTTTAAATTTTGAATCTTTGATTTTGCCATATCAGCATAATAGAGTCTATGCCTAACAGCTATTATAGAGGCTAGATGCTATTGCATTTACTGTTTATACTCCAAAAGGATGTAATATAATTGAGTAATCTTTCATTAAAGGCAATGATCATATTATTGAATTTATATGTCAAGATTACCCTTAATTGTGCTACAATCCAGCCCAATGCCTAGCTTAAATTTCTTTAATTAAATTGTTTTCTGCAACTTGGAACAAGGCTTGATCTGTTTCCTTATCCTTTGCTAGAATCCTTGTTAGTCTTAATGGAGGTACCCTGTAACACTTGCTAAGAAAATCAGTTTTCGAAAACATTATGTATGTCAATACCTCCTGCTAGCAATCCTGTCTTTTAGTCACTTATTTGCTTTCTAACCTGCTCTTGCCCCAACCTCTGACCTTTATTTCTTGCTTTATCGGTATATTCTATCCATAAAAAAGTAGCCTAGATTCTCAGTTAATCCTCTGCTGATTTAAGTCTCAAGACCATTTGGTGCAAAAACAGTAATTCCATTGATTAAGATTAGGAATTAATAAAATGAAATGGGAAGCAGTTTTCAGCTTGGTGTGTGGGAACGAATTTAGGATAGGAGATGTAATAGATGTAAATCAAATAAATGCTTTTAATAGGGAAAATAAAATGAAAGCTTAAATATTTTTCTTCCGTGTAGATATACAATATATAATATGAATGTGAACTTTTATATAATTAGTTAAGTTTGTAGAATGTTACCTAACATCACTCTTAAATTTAGGAGGGCATATTTGGAAAATAAATCTCAATTTAATATTTTCTGGAGGATGTAATTGTTAACATTTTATAATGGAAATGCTACTCCCCCACCCCCACATACACTTTAAAGAGTATAATTTTTGAGGTCCTTTATTATGGTATTGTACCTCTGCCACAATTGATGTACCTTTTTTTCTTCAATGTTTTAATTGCATTTCTTTTCAAGTTCATTTTAATTTTTTAAATTATTTAAACACAATTAAAATACATAAAAGTTTAAAATTACTACATGAAACTTTAATCTTGCATTGGTTACAGATTCTGTAAGATTAGATTTATGTGGTAGAAAACTGGAAAAATATCTTTTCAAATCTGGTGAGAAAAGTAGAAACAGAAAAATATTAATTTATGTAAGGAAAGCTTTCTTCAGTTTTATATAGTTCTTTAACATTATTAATAATTTGTTATCTTTAAATTTGTAAGTGTTAATATTTGTGTTCAAATAAAATGAAAAGTAATATTAAAAATGATTTTATTTCAGATTAGGTGAAAATTGAAAAAGTAATTGTCATTTTAGATTATGTGATAAAGATAAATAATTTTTTTTTTTCAATACGGGTTCTTTTACCATGATCTAAATATTTGTAAATTAAAAAATGGTATAAATATATGTTGGTCTCGAGGATCATAAAAAGGATCAGAAGGAGGGACAAAAGATATGTTAGAATGTTATCAGTCATTAAGTGTTACAAATTTGTTAATCATTAGCTGTTACAATTCTGTTCTGCTGCGTCATGCGCCCACATGTGTGACTTCTGCCTAGCGTGTGTGTTTCATGCACCCTAAATAGATTACCGTTTTTCCCTTTCCTTTGGCAGCGCCCCCTGCCTCCTCTCTCACATCTAGACACCCTGTTTTGGCTTGTTTCCCCTGGCTTTCGACTCCCACTCAAATACCACTTCTATAGTGACTTTTATCATTGTTTCGCTGATTCCATGTGAAACACTGACCGGAACAAGCAATTCCAGTTCTTGGGCTGCTGCTGTCCAGTTGCGGTTCTAGGGTCAAGGCCTTGAAAACCACTTGACCAAACAAGCTGTGGTGGAGGACAACGATGGACAATGAGATGATGATGATAATGGGAGTGTCGATGATGAATGCAGTCAAGCAAAATATAGTCACGGGGGATGTTGTTTGGTTTTGATTTGTGATTGGGAACAGTAGGGGAAAAAGATAATATTTTTTAATTTTTTAACTTGGGTCATTATAAACCTGAATCAAAAAGCTCAACTACATTAGTTGGGTAATTTGAACTAGGTAACAAAGCATGAGCCTGGACAAATGCTTTCAGAATTGATGCAATGCACAATTTTCTGATTTCACGAGTAAAATCAAAATTCTGCAACTCTCTGGGACTTTCCCATTTTGCCTATTGTGTTTTCTCGTTTGGGTTTCCCATACTTGCAAGCTTGTGCTAGTTTGTGAGCATGCTCGCGATTTTGACGACATTGTCTAAAAGTATGAATTTTTTGAGACTGAATTCGTCTTCATGTCTTTTTGGTTTCCATAAAAAGTATTTATTTGAAGTCTTCATCTTGGTTTGGTCCAAAAATACTATTTTCGTCCGAAGTAAGGACTAAGAGAAAACAAATGTAGTAGTATTATTAAATCATATTTTCTGAGCCAAAAATATGTTTTACTTCCTGATTTAATATATTCAATAATGATGTATATTTATCAAATGACTAATTGTGTTAAACCTTTGCTAAAAGTAAAATAAATTAAAATTTAATAGCTAAACCTTTTAGGGCAATATATCCATTATAACAATCATGTCTAAATTTTTTTATAGCCATGTCATATATATTTAGTTTTTACAAATTTATAAATTTAGATGTTAGTTTTTATAAATTTATAAATTTTATAATGGAATCTCAATTCTTTTGGGGGGAATGCGTTTCACACTACAAGTGCCGAGGGTGTCCTTTGATTGCATATTAAATCCTAAAAACATTCCATTTCTTCTGGCCAAACAAACCTTTAGTATGATTTGCGTCCATTTATCTGTTTCTGTCAATAGATTTTCACCATTTGTTGGGGTTTTCTGTCTATAAAACTAACTTTGCTATGGGTGATCTTGACTAACAAAAGGGTGGGAGCCTGAGGTAAATGAGGGTTGCAAACCAACTGCCAGGTTGAAAGAAAATTATGTTCTTTATTTAAAGTACACTGCCTTGTTTATAAAGCTGATACTTTCCATTTTGTTTGACTTTCCTATTAAATGTTAAAAATGACTTGTTATTCATTGTGTATGATGTCCTTCATACTAGCTTATATTGTTTCTAGGTTTGGGAAATTATTTATTAAGTGCATTTATGTGTGTATAATTGTTTATCATTGAACTTTACCAACTTTTGGTGTTGTTGAAATTAGGAAAAAATTCTGTATTCTATAATGCACTACTGGTTAGATCAATTTACTTGAGTCGGATAAGGATCCTGTCGCTAATGTATTTAAAATTTTAATATGCTGCATATTTTTTTAATCTGTGGTGTACTTTGAACTATTGGCCTGGAATGATATTTGGTATTTCCTACTTCTGGTTTTTATGTTTTCCTGTTAAATCTGCAATAATATGTCGATTTTTCTTCAAGACTCCCTTGAAGTTTGAATTATTTTCAATGTACGGTGTTGTTGCTACCTGTGTTTCTGGGGATTGGATAACCTATCTTGAAATTACTTGATTTTTTGATACTATGTCAGAAACATTATTAGTCTGATCTTTGGGGAAGTGTGTTAGCTAATGAGGATCATTTGATCTGTTTGCCAGATGGTGGTCCATCTACTGTTCAAGGTGTGTTTCTTAGCCGTCTAATGCAAACTGGTGCAACTGAATGTGCAACATATAACTTTGCAAACCAGACGGAAGAGAATCGAGAAATTATTGCTGAAAAAGCTAAAAGCATTTTAAAAAATATGGCAACAGCTGTTAATAATCTTTGGGTTCTAATTGATGGATTGCATACTGAATTACTGAAAAAGCTTCCTGTAGATGGTAAGATATGAGTGCTTCTTGTATATTGATTACTGTATGTTAATGTTATTCTTTCAGAGCAGTTTCTATGCCTTTTTGGTTACACTGCTTGTTTATAGGTTTTTGTAGGCAGAAATTGTCCTCTGATCTAGATGAGAAAGTTAAAAACTTGAGATTGGAATTCAGTGAACTTCATTTAAAGCACAAGTCTTTATCAAGTGAATTCCAAATTCAGCGAGATATTGATGCAAAAAATAAAGCTGACCTTGAAAGATTAAAAGGTAAATTGTCTTTACTGTGTTCTTATGCATTCTATCCCCACTGTGAACTATGGAGTCTTGAAGTGACTTGTATCAACTATGAAAATTATGTTGAGTTCCTGTAAAGTAAGGAGAAGCCTATAAGTTTTTTTTTTTTTTTTTTTTTTTTTTTTTAAAAAAA
>Ga0209700_100440_pt1 | contig 76778 bp, 37 predicted proteins | sample SiratroredBW_FD_187528 | JGI IMG/M metagenome (GOLD analysis project Ga0209700, IMG submission 187528) | Root nodule microbial communities of legume samples collected from California, USA - Siratro red BW (SPAdes) (version 2) | ecosystem: Host-associated > Plants > Roots > Nodule | place: USA... | reverse complement strand
TGTAGACCCAAAAACTTTAGGGGGTAATAGATGGAGAGACTCATGAGGAAACAAAATAGAATGAGGAATTTTATTTTCTAAAACTGAAGATGGCATACGATTAATAAGATAACATGCACTAAGAATAGCATCACCCCAAAAACATTGAGGAACCCCACCATGAATTAAAAGAGTACGAGTAGTTTCAACAAGATGTCTATTTTTGCGCTCAGCTACCCCATTTTGTTGAGGTGTATAAGCACAAGAGGTTTGGTGAAGAATGCCATGAGATTTCATAAAAGTCGTAAAAGACTGAGAAAGATACTCACGAGCATTATCACTCCGTAAGATTCGAATTGAAACACCAAATTGATTTTTAATCTCATTAAAAAAAGATTGAAATATTGAAAACAACTCAGAATGATTTTTCATTAAAAATAACCAAGTACATATGGAATAATCATCAATAAAAGTAACAAAATACTGAAATCCTAAATTAGACTTAAGACGACTTGGTCCCCAAATGTCAGAGTGAACTAAGGCAACACATAAAGGGATGTTTATTTATAGATGATAAAAATAACAGAAATAGTAACAAAATAACAGAGAACATGGGCTAAGCCCGTTATATTCAACACGCAACACCTTATTTAGGGGCATAGCACCCCTCTAGCAATTCAAGATATTTTTCCAAAATCCCTTATCCAATATCAAACTCTCCACAAACCCTCCATCTCTAGTTTTGACAAATTGACTAGATTGCCACTCCTCAGATGTGAACATCCTAATAAGTGAACATCCTAATAAGTGATCCTTTGTTATCATTCAAGCATCCCAAGTCAAATAAGAAGTGGCAAAGCGAGTAAGTGCTGGACTAATCAAATCTATCCCTTTAGTATATTTGTGCAACAATGAAATAAGACCAGTTCTTGAATAGATTACAGCGACTCCGACAATGGTAATCATCGTAGGAAAAGGTGGTAGGCGCACTGCCACGCGCGACGAAATATGATGTCGGAAGGAGTAGCGTGTCGGAGCTTCGATCATCGCGATTTTTACGGTATGGTGGTTGCCTAGCCGAGGCGAGTCGATTAGTGATGTCGTCGGTCCAATCTATGGCTAAGACGATGATAGTGTGGTGAAAACAATGACGACGCAGTAGCGGGGTGGGGCTGTGGAGCGGAGCAACGTAGAAGTGGAGTAGCAGAGATGACAATTGGAAAACACCGGTGAACAGTGGGTTCATTGAAAAAAAATTTAACCCTTATCTTAGGCTCTAGATACCATGTTAAAATAAAGAAAAAATAAATGTAGGATCAATCTTTTTTTGTATAAAATATACACATAGGGTTGTTTATTTAAATATAGAAATAGTAACAAACTATATGGGCTAAGTTTGTTACATTCAACAAAATGAACTATAAACTTTGATACCATTTCGAACTTGATCTTAAAACTAATTGACATTAAGTCTTCAAAAGATATATAAGCCACACTCCAAGAATTGAGGTAGGTAATGTAGGACTTCCCAACAGAAATTTAACTCATAACATCTCAAATAGCCAAGCCAAGGTCTTATAATGGTTTAACAGAAGAGTGAATTATTAATCGTTGGTGTTTAACTTTGAAATAATATGTTGATTCTAAAGGGTAGGTTGAATAGAGTATAAATTTCTTTCGCAAATGCTTGGAAAACAGTAAGCAACTGGAGACGATTAATAGATGAGAGCCTATACTTTTAAAAGGGATTTTGATGAAAATAACTTTAACAAAACTTGAGTGTATAGGTTTATCAAATTAGACAGTCTTCAAACACTATTCCTTTGTGTTACTTAACCAAATGCCCAGTCTTCCTAGTATGTATCTAGGTTTTGAGAATATCACATTTATGCTTGAGTATAACCGAAGTTCAGTGAATTGTATATTCTTATGTAGGGTGAAATAAATTTACAAGAATTACAGATAAAGCCCGAAGCTCTTCAAAGGGAACCTACCCATTGTCCCACTGATTTGTTGGTAAAAGAGAGACAGTCTGAAGCAGAAGTGGTCCCTATGCCTCATGAAATACTTAATAATCATTCTAGTGAGACTTCGAATGAGCTTGCGCTATTTGCTGAGGCAAACAATGGAAATGATTTCTTAAGAAGGTTTCTCTATTCAATAATCGTATTACTATTATTTGTCATCTAAGCTGTATTTGATTTTGGAATATCAATGTTAATCATTACGTATTAGTGTTTTTGCAGATTTAATGTTGAGGACAGATCTATTGTTTCCCATTTATTCCATCAATGGGCCAAAAAGAAAGCATTTCAAGATCCAAACAGATTGCTTGACAAGGTGATTATTCTGTTGGATCTATCTATATTTCTACCTACCTATTTATTAATTTTGTTGACAACTGCATGTAATTTTATTTTAAAATTAAAGATCAATATCAGGTAATTGAAATTTGATTTTTATTTACTCTAGAATAGTTAGTAGTTAAGATATTTAGGTCTAATTTTATTTTGTTTTTTATTTTCTTCCTATCTCGTCCTTGATCATTTTATGTAATCATGGTATTAGGAACTCTCCTAGTCATCTCTGCTCATCTAACTCATGTAATTTTGATCTATCAATACTGAAAGATCATTAACTACTCCTAAACTTACACACCCACCTGTACAACACTTGGCATATCAAATGAGAAGACCTTTTTTATGTGAGAGTGAGGAACAAATAACATTAAATCAACATACCTTACCATGAGAAGGTAAACTAGAAAAATCAAAGTTTAATTTTCATATTCTATTACTGCAAAAATTTCACTATTAACCAGTTATAAATCACCCTAAATATAACTTTTAAAGTACTCCTTCCGTTTCAATTCAAGTCACATTTTAGTACTATCATATTAAGTGACATTTTAGGTTTTTGAAGAAACATTAAAATTTTCAATCCAATCTCACCCAAATAAATTATCAACAAGATGGTTGTTTAGTATTGCGTGTATCTATCATTTAACAACCAATAATGATAATTTACCCCTTGTTTGGATGGAGTGATGGAAAGTAAGGGAGTGGAAAAGGAAAGAGAGAGAATTAGAATGAAAAGTGAGATTATTTAAATTAGTAGAAAGATATTAGAAATGAGTGAAAAAATTGTAAGATGATATTGATTTGGTAGAAGTGAAAAATGTTTGGTAGGTTTTTATGGTAATGTCCTAATTGCCCTTGTGCCATCTTTCTGTAAATTTAAACACGCAATGCACAAGATGCCCGCTGTTGGTGGAAAGAAATATATTCAAAAGGTACATCTTGTTCAAAAACAACCCACATGGTCGATTATGCTAAAGGCATAATTGATTCTCTCGACATATTGCATGCAAAATTGTGTTTTGAGCCCTACATAATTAATTATGCATGGACCATGCTTAATCAATTGTGTAGGTTTTAAATACCAAATCATTTAAATTCAAATAATTAAATACACATTGCTAGGATTGTTCCCAAGTCACATGCATGGCGAAAGACATGGGCAAAATGCTTGTTGTAAATAGTGGATTAATAGGATAAAAATATCCTCATCTTCATATAGATTAGGAGAAAATATCTTCAGAACTTTCCTATTCATCCGACATATTTTTATTTCCTTATTTTAGAGAGTTTGATTATTTGAAATAGAGGTGATGAGAATGTAATAAGTGTGATTGTTATCTATAAAATAATTCTTTATTTCCTTAAACAACTCAAGTTGGTATTATCATTTCCATGTAAACAGCTGCCATGGTTGTTTTCACTTTGTCATTACTATTGTTGTGGTGGTGGTGGGCTAGAAAGGTGGCCCACAGGTGATTCCAGCACCGTTAATTGTGTCTAATAGAGTTTCCATTCACTATCATGCGCCACCACCATAACAGAGGGTCGTTGGGATTGGTGACGTCCCTTTTGGTTCCAATTTGAATTTTGTGGTTTTTTTTTTTAAAATGAGTTCTCTTTCTTACATGTTGTTTTGTGATTATTTCAATGGTCTAAGGTGAAATTCATCTGATGGGTCTTAATAATCTTGGTGAGTCCGTACTGATTTGATGGCCGAAATTATTTGTAATGGAGCCAATACATTCGGAGGATTCTCAAGGGACGGTCAACATAAGACCACATCGATGATGGTGGACTAAGGTCAACTGACTCTAATTTTATGATTTGGAATAAGGAAGATTCTTTGATCATGAGCTAGATGTGACATTCCATGGGTCCTAAGATAAGTTGAAATTATATATTCTATTCTTCTGCCAAAGAGATATGGGATGACATTCTTTCAGGAATGTCGGGTATGACGTTAAGAACAGTGTTTAGTACTACACATGATTTTCTCTTTACATTTATCACAAAATTTTGAATTTATGTTGGTTGGAAACAAACGAACCTTATTGTGATGGGTACACAATACTACCTCACTTGAAGAAACAAATCAACCAATTGCTCCATGTCAAGAAGATCTTGATATGAAAGCCTGTAAGGAAGAACTTGTTCACATGAGAAGAATGATTGGATCAAGTCATTTTGGATTGTGTATCCTATTTATGAAAGATAAGAGTTTATTTAATACTGTTGACTCTGTGTCTTGGGGTGTTTAGATTCTTGATTCATAAGAATTGATTACATCACTCCATTTGCTAAGTTCTTATATTTGTATGTCAAGATGACTAGATAACAACTTATTACATTTGCAGATGGTGATAGTATACACATAAACGAATCTGGGAATATAACTTTAAAATCATCTATTATTATATTAAAGGATGTTTTATATTAAAAAAAAAGATGAATTGTCTAGTAATCTTTTCTGTTACTACGTATTTTAGGACCTTTGCATGATGAAGACAATTTTAATTGCTAAGGATCAAAGTGAGTTGTCTCTATTGGAGGCCAAGGATCAAAACAAAACAAAAGTCATAAGCCAACAAGCAACATAGAAAACATGGACAAGTTCCTAAATATGGTTTCATCATATAAGAGGAGGACATTGGATGAAAATCATACTAAATGACCTTAAAGTGAAGGTTGAGGTTTCTATGCAATTGTGATAACAAGTCATCCATTTCCCACAATCCAAAGCATGATAGGACCAAACATATTGAATTTGACTAGCACTTTATTAAAGATAAGCTTTATAGAGGTCTTGTGGTTGCAACCCAAGTGTACTACAAGACTTTAGATAGCGACATTTTTATTAAGGGCCTAATTCAAGGTAGATTCCTGCATCTTATAGGCAAGTTGGGAATGATTGATATTCATATACCAATTTGAGGGGAATTGTTGGAAATATCCTCAATGTCCCCTTATTGATTAGAGTAAAAGACCTTTTGGAATCTTCATACTCTTTTCAAAATATTTTTAGTTCCTTATTCTAGAGAGTTTGATTGCTTCAAATAAAGGTGACGAGAATGCAATCTGTGCAATTTTTATCATTAAAATAATTTTTTATTTCCTTACATAGTTCGAGTATGGTACATTGATCAGTGCCAACTAGGCTTTCACCTATTTTTCTTGCTAGTGAAGAGTGGAAACAATTGCAACAATTGAAACACATAAGGAGTCTTATTCTACTTTAAATGAGTCCAACCATGTCACATTACTTTTAAGCAACTTACTATATTTTTACAAATTTTTCTTCAATGGAGAGGTCTTGTAAGAACCAACATTTTATAGTTTTTTATTTGCACTCCAATTTTTTACAATTAAAAAAATTAATTTAATTATTGAAATATTGTATTGTATTGTTGAGATTCAGGTTTTGGTACAAGACCTAGTTCTTAATTTTAAGACCCCATCATACCACATCAGCTTGCTCCAATAGGAGTTTCCTATAAAACCCGATCCTTAAATTTAATACCCTTTTTAAGACCTTTACATTGGACATGTTTTAATAAAATATCCCCATTTTTATTATTTAAATTTCGAAATTCGCGGGATTTTACAAAATCCCTGCGCAAAAGTTCATATAATGAACATATATGAAAGTCAGGCCATTTTATCTTTAAAACAGAAATTATGGAACTCAATAACTACTCAGACTTATATTGGGGGTTTTAATGTTGGGACTTGGAAATTACAAACTAAGTGATTAATCAAGTTCCTCAATATTGATTTTATGGAAATAGTGCTTGACATGCTCGTAATCGTAAGTGTTCTTTTATGCAGTTATTATAAAGTACATATATTTTGTTATATTTTTTCTTGATTTTATATATAATTAACAGCGATTGGTAGCTAAAGCATTTCTAGATATTGTGCACTTTAATATTGTAGGATGCACACCATGAATATAATTTATATTTTATTATTTGGTAACTAAATCACTTTTTCCTGTCAACAGGTTAGTTTTGTAATTGATGAACGCCTGAGACAGCAAAGAAACAAAAACAAGGTCCAGCAATATCCATATTTTTCTGACCTGTTTGTTTGTGCTGCCTATTGTTCTCTCTTTCTAGTTTGTGTACTTTGCTTTGGCAGACTTTCAGTTATGTGGAATGAACCCTGATATGAAGAAACATATCTCTAAAAAACCCTTTGGGTGCCTTTTTTGTCATTTACTTTCAAGGGCATGTGCATATTATTATTCAGGTTGGGTTGAATATGTCTAATATTTAAATTTAAATGCATTGGACATTAAATGATATCAGGAGCTACTTAAGAACAGTGTTGTTAAATAGTAGCTATAACACTATTACGTTGCGGAATCCCTTGGATCTGCAATTTCAACTGTGTCCGTTTTTGCGGCCACTGTGGGTTTCTTGGTTGCCACATGCATCCTCTTGTCTTCTCTGACAAGTCTCCCAACAATAGGACTTTTGAGTTAATATTATGCCAATCTTTATTCATTTTGTTTTTATTTGCATACTGCTTAATTTGTATGCATATATAATTGATATATATTTCAACCATTATGCAAATTCAACTATTTGGCCGCTGTGATATCTGCTATATGATGTAGATATAGCGGATTATTGGGTATCCACCACTTTCTTCAATCTGCAATTGATGACACTGCTTAAGAATAAGATTATTGTGCTTAAATGTTTTGGGGCCCATGTGTTGATATACATACAAGTATCTATAGAAGCAAAACCAATTTCTTTTTTCTTTCTCCCTCTTACCGAACAAACGCTGGCACTTTTTTACAGTAATCTGTCAAATATTGTTCTCATTACTTATCTTAATATAAATTGTCTAAACTCACGTGATAACTGTAAATGGTGTGAATGTCTTATTTTCCGTTTTACCAAAATATCTTGTTAACTGCTTTGTATCCTAATTTCCAATTTCATTTTCAGGACTTATTGAATACATTAAAACCTTGTTTAAGCTGTGTCGAAGCATTTCAGTATGCTCAATATGTAAGCACCTTTATATATTATTTAAACTAAATATGGTTCCATATCTACCATGCATCTTTAGAAAAAATCTGATATTTTTTTCCTGGTAGGTTTTGAGATGGGAGCAGATTCCTGCTGATAAACGTGCTCATCTTATGAGAGAAAAACAGGTTTCTGGATTTTCACTAGTATTTGGCCTAGAACATTAGTATAGGTTAATGTGAATAATATGTATCTTATATCATATCATATCATGTTCAGAGTTTTAATTGTTTTCTTCTGTTGGAAATATTATAGTTAATGCAGATATGAAATATTATATTCATGCATCACATGATAAATGCATTTACCATTTAGTACTAATGGGTATTATTTGTTCCTAGCAAGTTTTACAAAGTTAATATTAGCCTAGAGTGTTTACAAAGTCTATATATAGAGACTATATATATATATATATATATATATATATATATATAGATGATATGCAAAACCTATGTAACACTCTATGTAATATTGTGTTCTTTCTTCCTTTTAATCTCCCCCGATAAAATCAACATGATAACATATAGGTACCATGCACCGTGACCCCTAAACATGGCACTTTTCCTGACCTGGCGTTGTCTTTCAGTCACAGTTTCCAGTTCTTGCCGCCCAAGTCCTCCTTGGCTTTCCTCTGGCCATTGTTTGTAGCTGTTCCGAGACCACCGTGTACTGCCATATAGCAAGCTTCCAGCTGTCAAACCTCATTTGGAACACCTATCCTGGCTCATCCCAATCAACGCAGTTGGTTTTCGGTCCATTAGACCTTTAATCAGATTAAACAATGCCATTTTTTACTCTCTCTCTACCACTTGTTCAGCAACACATGGAAGTGAGTGGCCAATTTCAGCAGTCAATTGGCACCATTATGGTAGCGCTAATTCCTCTTCCCTTGGTCCTTTTTGTACTGCTGGCATCTTTTGAACAAGTCTGGCTTCCGGTCACAGTTTTTGAGCCAACTCCAGAGTGTATATTTTCAGCGGCAAATCTTGCTCCGGTCCCTTAGTAGGTTACGTCTTCCTACTTAATCTCGGAAAAGCTTCCCCGTGAGAATATTTTGGTTTGGAAACAGAAAGTTGATCCTGTGCTAAAAACCACATCATCTTCACCGTTTTGTCATTAGTCCTAAAATACCTCCGCAATTTCTCTCCCTTTCCAATCGTGACCTAGGGATTGACAATCCAGCTTATCACGCATGGGAGCTTCAGGATTAACTTCTCTTGTCCTGGTTGCAATAATGACTTTCAGGTTCACTCTTGGCCAAAAGGATTGGTTGCAAGTATTTGTTTGCTCTGTGAGATATGATCCACATGCACTTCAGTTCTCTGACCAAAGCTAGGTCGTGTCAATCGTGAACTGAGCTTTGGAACTCGAGAAAGGAAATGGGCCAATTGCGGATATTTTTTTTACGCATCAATCAAGTTTCTGAACGTGAGTATGAATGTCTTCCTACAGTATGAATCTTTCCTTGAACGGTTCTAACAGCTGTCTGAAACTGTTGCTCTCAATCTCACTCGGCTGAACTCTCAATCAGTTGTCAATCCTGTTCAGCCCGCACCTGCCTAAGTTGCACCTCCTGCTAGTGTTCTGTTCACTCACATGCAGCCCAATTCTATTACTAATTCCTCTCAATCAGTCTACTATTGATACACTACCATAGAATTCTATTATATATCCACACATGGATCTTATTTATGGTCACGTATTTGGGTACAAACATAATCAGTCATAATTATACAAGAGAAAGAATCAAATCCCTAAATTGTAGTTACTGCATCCCTGATTCTAGTGACAATTATTTCCATATTTAGCGTGCATTAAATATGCTTATCTTACATGCTTAATTGGCCTTGATTTTCATGGTCTTGGATGAGTTTTGGGCTGTACTATGGTAATACTTCTTGCTTGGTCATGTAGCATTATGTGAGTTCCTTCCGTCTTGGTATGTGTGATTTTTGTTTTTGTCTCTCTTTCAATACGACGTAATTTATGGACCTTGTTATTTTTTATTTATTTCCGGAGAAAGTATGTTTATTTATAAGAAGCTGAATATTAGGTTTCTTAATTGTTTTTGGAATCTGTGTTGGAATGGAAGTCTTTCTAGGATGGGGCAATGGGCAACGCAGGAATTTAGTCATTGCATACCTGTAGGCACTAGATTGATTCATTTATATAAATAGGTGCTAGTGGATCAAAAAGATCCTCTAACTATTGGTCTCAAGAAGTCTATACACTAAACCAAAACTGTGCAAAGCATTTATGTAGTTTTTCCAGTGCTAGAGTGGTTTGAATGAAAACTATTTTCCTGGGATTGAAGTATATAAATATAGCAAAGATGATTTTCGTTGTTTTGATATTGAATGAGACTTATGAGTATGTTTTTCACTTTTCAGGAACATTTCCAGAAATTAAAGATTGAGAATGCAATGTGTTCGGCAACACCAACTGTCAAGCAGGTAACAATTCATGGTAACAAGATATGTTAGGCCTTTCGTTTTAATTTTTTGGTCATTCATGTCTTGTTATATATGGTTAGTAAAAGCTAAGATATGAAGTTATTCTTCATAAAAATTTCAGAAAATATGCAATTTTAATGAGATTAATTTGATAACATATTTTGTTTTAATTCTATAAAACTGACTTCAAAGGTTTCGATTGTCCTTACTTATGTATATAGTATTTTGGAATAATCTCTAGTTGTGGGACTTGAGTTTTTCCAATGCACTCCTTCACATCGAGCACTACTAGGAACATAGATAATACGATCAGACCTTTTTAGTAGATCAAAGATGGGTTCTGATACGATCTTACAAAGTGATTGAGTCTGTAAAAGCTATTTGTATTAGGATTGTCCTTGTATAACTAGTTCTAGTCGAAGTAGGAATTGGATTTTTTTTTCCAGTAGCGCTAGTGTATATTTTCACTTTTCACTGATTAGGGCAATGCAACGTACTGTTACAGTTATGAAGACATGGTTATTTATCACTACGTTGAAAATTTAATTTGTTGATTTTTCGTAACAAATTCTATGATTAGGATTGGATAACTTTACTATGTATCTTAATTTACCATTTTCACTTTGTGTTGTTTGTACATTCATACCTTTCGTTTACTAACTTAATACCTAATGGTCGTGGTGTCACATTTCATAGAAAGTCTTTCATTATTTAGTTAGCATTACCAATTAACTGTGTCAACTTTTGTATAAAAAGACGGATTAAAATGAAACTTTTTCCAACTTTGGTTTCATTGATTTTCTTGTTGAAACTTCAATGTTTTCTTGAGCGTCAAATTGTTTTCTTCGCATACGTAAGAATGCTTTCCATATCACCCACTTTGCCATTTTGAGATTCATGGATTGTTTCGATACCGGTGTAGGTAACTTGCTTTTATTTCTTGATAATGATTCGGTGTACAAATGGCGATTGTTGTGCTTTATTTTATTTTCTTTGGGGGCTATTGTTAGGCATGCAAATTTGTGGTTTGGATGTGACATACGTAGCAATTGTTTTCGCAGATCTCATATTTGAAAAAACTGGGTTGCACCGTGACCCCTACATCCCGCCTTCATGCGTCTCGTCTTATTGAGCAGTACAAATCACTGTAAGAATCCTTAAGTACGAAACCCTCCTTTCACTCTCGATACACTGAACTTCAATGTAAGATTGTATTGCAGACTAAGCTGGTTTGCAAGCTTACTTACAACATTTGTTAAGCAAACATATGGACCTGTTTGAATTCTTATCATCCACTAAATTTTTTCCATTGTTATGGAACATTTATTTTATGGTATCGCATTTATTTTCTCTGTAACATTTTGTGAGTACTCCACCAAAATCTAAATTGATAGTGTATGGATGTTATAAAATTTATAGAAGGATTTTTATGATATTACACTAACACTATAAATTATATTGATTCTTCTTGATTGGTAGAAAAAGTGTCACTTTATATTATAAGGGTGATTATTGTAAATGTGAAAAAAGAAAAGTTGTTATAAGTAATTCGATAACATTTCGGAGTGTAAGTGTGACTTACTCTAATTATAATTACGGTCTCAGTAGCAATGGTGTATACATGTTTTTAATTAACAGAGTTCAGGAACTGGGTTTACGATGCTGACACGTCTGCCTGAAGCAACAATGTACCGCAACAAAGTCTTCACAGAAAGAACTTATTTTCTCTTGTTCAATATGTCCACCCTTTAATCTTAATTATATAACCAGAGCAAATCTTTATAATGAGTAAAACAATTTCTAAAAAATATCATCCATTGCAAAATACCCTTAGCTCCATTTTATGAGAATAATTTATTTTTCAGAGAATTTAAAATATGTTTGAATAAGAAAATTAAATGGTAAAAAAATCTTACAAAATTAAGTTCTTAAAACTATAGAATTTTAAATTTTAGTGAATTTTTGTTTAATTATTTACTTTTTGGTCTTACTCTCGTCTTGATTCACATTTTTTTTCTTCTTAAATTTTCGACAAATATAAAATCAAAAGTATAAAGTTTTAATTGATTTATCTATGGAATATTTAAAAAAAAGAATTTTAAAATTTAAATATTTGACATTCTTGTAATTTCATTGTTTAATTGTATTGTATTTTGGGTTATTAATTGTATTTTTTTCTTAATCGATCGTACGAATAATTTGTTGGGAGATATTTTCCTGCCCGATAAATGTAAATGAAACAAAGTCGTAAGAATTTCCAGAATATTTGCAAAAGATTATTTCAATTATTACCAATAAACCCACTCAGAATGCAAACTTGCTATTGCACGTCGCGATACGTACTGAAAATATTAAATCGAAACTTGTTGCGATGTTAAATAAAAAAAAGATCATTTAATTCCAGCGATTTAACATTATAATACAAAAAATGTTCAAATACAGAATTGAGAATTCAAAATGAGCTGCCACCCTTAAATAATTTATTTAGGTTCAAAATCCACACAAGAATTAAAGTATCAGTCAATCTGAACTTTTTATCACCCGTAGCTTTTATGGTCCCTTTATTTGTCAGAATATGATCATGTAGATTAGTTGTTCCATCAAGCACTTGACTAAATTTGAAGACATGATCAGATCATTTTTTTATTATTTATTTTTGACACAACTTTTTCTCTTTTGACAATCGCACACAACTAGAAAGCAATAAGAACACCTAAACATTGAGAGCACCTTCATCGGCAATCAATAAAAAATGAGGAACCTTACTCCCGATACAAGATAACCTATAACCTAGTATAAGAAACATTAGTTCAAAGACCACCCCTTCCCAACACAAAAAAAACCAATGTTAAAGCCCAGGAATAGATTCAAGATTGTACTTTTCGGAAGATTCAGTATCCCTCTTTTCCTGTAATGCTGGTGGAGTCATGCCATCAATAGCTTGCAGGTATGCGTAGGAAGCAGTCCGATTAAATGGTGGGCTTGGATTGCTGATTCTGCTCGCAAGGAACCGACGGATCAGGCCCCTCAGAAATGGAGCCATGGTTTCTGGCTCGTGTTCCAAGTAATACATTATTCCTCCCATACACAGAGAAAACAAGAAAACCTGTACAAGTTGAAAGCATACAATGAAACAATTTCTATAGTTGTCATGGAAGCCTAATTTCCTAAACCATAAAGGACCTTAAACCATTAAACAAAATGACAACAAGAATCATGAACATGATTAACTATGAAAATGACAATAAATGAGCGGCAATGGTGAGAGGCACTGTTTTTAAACTGATAAAACACTCGCATTCTCTAACTGCGTGGTATTGGAGGTAAAAAGGTCTAAAGAGGTACCGACAGTAAAAACTAACTTTCATCTCAAACAAAGTATGGCTGTGTTACAAGATTACTAGAAACTTATTTTTGGAAAATGCTAGAAAAACAGATCAGAGAAGAGTTTCCTTTAATTCATTATAAGTTGAGAAGTTAACAGAAAAATGGACTAGGAGATGTGACCAGTGAATCATGTCGTACTTCAAGAAACCTTCTTTCTCCTTGCTTGCGATCCACGCCACTTTCTTCTCTTGTCACTTTTCGTTAACTTCTTGTCTGCCATTACTCCTTGTAAGTTTATTGTTTCTCATGAGGCCTCTCAGCCTTCTACTACTCCTGTTTTTGGTAAGGATTCATCTCCGCCAGGTTCTACTCTAAGGGTGATGCTATGCAATTAAAATTCTGGAAGATAAATACCTTGCGGGTTTAGTAGGAGGCAACAATCATCATCGTGTACGGTTCATTCTTCATAAAAGGCGTTTACTCTCTAAAGGTTAATGCTGTTAAAAATAAGCTTTTGTCTCTATGGAATCCTGCCAAGAACAGGAATTTGATTTCTTTGGGGAGTGCCTATATTGAATTCTCATTTGAATCTTCTAAGCATACGAAACAAGTGTTATCTGCTGGCTCTTGGATTTAAATCCTACTGTTATTCAGCTTTTCCTGGTCCCCTGATTTCAATCCTGAAAGGCAAAGAAATTATCATGCTCATTTTTGGGTACATATCTAGGGAATGCCACAGGAGTATTGGAGTCCCAAAATTATTTACTCTATACTCAATGGGATTGGTGTGCCTATTAGGTTTGATGCAGCTACTTGGAATAGGTCTTTTGGTCACTTTCCAAGGATATACTTGACATGGATCTTAGTAATACTGTTCTTGATCAAATCTTGCAAGGCTTCCTGCTTTTTGTTCACATTGTCAAGCTAAGCTATTGGACTTGAAAACAGTAATTGTAAAAGACATGACTCAAACTATGTTGATCCTCAAATCAAGACTTGCCAATAAAAGTTTGGAAGTGTAAATTAGAAACTGTGGTCAGAGGTGCAGCTGTTGAGGTTGCTTCAGTTGACCCAATTTTGTCTCCTCGGGAAGTAAACATCGTGATGTGGCAAAGTGGCTTTAGTTCAATATCAACCTTCAAAGGATAAGGACATTGGCATAGAAAGGAAGTTGTGGTAAAATGATTAAGTACATGAAGAAGATCATACCACAAAAGATTTTCAGCTTGTTATTTCTAAGGCCATTAAGAAGGATCAAGCTACATGAAGGATGTTTTATATGTCCTACAATTGGCCAATAGTCTTATCTTTGTAGAGAAACTTACAAAATACTTGGATTATTCAATAATATTTTTCTCTTGTTACTGAGTATCTTAGTACCCTAGCACAAGGAAGATGATTCTAATTGCTAAGGGGCAGACCGAATTGTATTTGTTAGAGTCCAAGGACCAAAACAAAACAAAGGCAGTTATAAGCCATCATGCAACAGCAGAATCATGGGTAAGTTTCTAAATATGGCTTCATCATAGAAGATTTGGACCTCCCTCATTCAGTCTTGTCAAACCCTTGTTCACTCATTTGTTTACCAAAGAGTCTCTTGAGTCTTTCAATTGTCAAAACATCATCTTGCATCTTATTCCATTAGTAGTAAAAAAGAGTAATTTGTCATTTGATATTATTTACTCTAATGTTTGAGGACCTATTTTAGAATCTATTTCTTGAACAAAATGGTCTGTTACTTCTATTGATGATTGTCCATGTGTCATATAGACATATTGTATGAAAAGTAAATATGAGGTCTTTCAAATCTTTGTTGTCTTGTCCAAAATCAATTTGGAAAAAACATCGCAAGAACTAGATATGATAATTGCCCTGAATATGTGAATCATGAATTCTCCAAAATTTTGTCTCATGGTATTTTTACTAACAGGTGTTAGAAATCCACAACAATATGGGGTTAAAAAAAGGAAGAATTGTCATCCTCTAGAAGTGGTTAGAGCCATCTTTTTCTAGATGTATGCTCTCAAAAGCTAATGGGGAAAAGTTGTGTTAATGGTCACATACCTCATCAATAGGTTACACATATTTCTTAAATGACATTAGTCCTAGTGAGTCTATATTGTCTTTTGTTCTCTCTTCTTCTTTAGTATCAAGTCTACATTGTTAGATCTTCAGATGTGGTGTTTTTGTTCACTCTCCTAATCCTAATCACAATAAATTAGATCCTAGAGCAATTAAATGTGTCTTTATTTGTTATTCCTCTAACAAAAAGGATACAAATGTTATCATCCTCAAAGTCATAATGTCTTTATCACTGGATATCGCCTTTCACAAAACAAAATCTTTTTGTCAGTCCTCCCGCTCCAGAGAGAAAGCACTTGAAGCGAATGAGCTCTTCTTCTTGTCATTACTATATCTTTCCAAGATGTCCGATTTCTCAATGATGCGTACACCACATATGAAATAAAACCGACCTAAAGTGAGGAAGAAGACAAATTCTTTAACATAAAATATTAAAGGAAACAATTCACTTTGGCTTAAGCGAAAGAAGATTTGTCTGACTCAGTGGTAAGAATTCCTGATGATAATAGTGAGGAGGAGGAGGAGGTATGTGCTATTGAGATTTTACCCATCGCATTGAGAAAGGAAAAAATATTGTGTTAAATATCGTATTTCTTAATATGCATGCCCTGATAATCATTGAAACTTTATTGTTGTCATTGGTACCACAAAACTTCATACCTCAATCCAAGAAACAATGAAAAGTGAAAATTGGACTCAAGCCATGAGAAAAGATGAATGCATTAGAAAAAAAACTCAACTTGGGAGATTTTTGACAAACCAAGAGACAAAAACATTGTAGGAGGCCAATGGATATTTACAATGAAATATAAGGCATATTGGATAATAGACAAATATAAAGTCAAATTGGTTGCAAAGATTACACCAATTTGACGTTAAGGATGACTTTCTTTGTGGAACTTTAGAAAAAGTATATATGATAGATTCCTCTAGGATTTGAAACTCATGGTGGGTATGAAATTTGCTATGGAGATTACACTATAGACTTACTATAGACTTGCCACATATGATAATCTTCTTAAATGTGGTTGGTATATTGTTTGTAGCTGTCATCATTGTAGGAATGACATTGAAATTGATGCACATTTTTCAATTTATTGTTAAGTTGTGGTTAGTTCAGGTCTGCATGATCATCAAAGCCTTGATTGGGTGTTGCTATGTATTGGTGCTTCATATTAATCATCATGCTGCCATCTTATGTCATTGATGCCATTAGGTATAGCCAAAAATCTATTTGTTCTGAAGGATATATGATTCATTATTCCAGCTTCAAAAAACCGTGTCTTTTCTATCTTGAACATATTCGGTAATATATGCTCTCATTCTGTGAAATCTAAGATCAAAGAGTTCAGCATTCTTAAAGCATTTGGCATCTCTATTAAATTGGGTCTAGTTCCTTCTGTCATACCAGTATTTTGGCTATCTCCACCTTGTTTTTGGACGAACTGTAATATTGATGAAGCTGCTCACGGTGCTCTTAGTCTTGCTGCCTGTAGGGGACCTATTTCATGATAGAGTTGCTGCCTTTGTTGGTTGTTTCACTCACTATCTTGGTGTAGATCAGCTAATTATGCAAAACTTCTTGGTGCTATCTGAGGTATTGAAATTGCAGTTGAGAAAGGATGGCATAGTATTGCAAGTGACTCTATGTTGGTAGTTCAAGCTTTCTCCAATTATCACGTTCTTTGGCATCTTCTTAATTGGTGACAGAATATGTTGTAATAGGCTTAGGAGTATGAAGATTTTAAGTATCTCATACATATAGAGGGAAACCATTATGCCAACAAACTTGTTGCTTTGGGGGTTAGACATAGGCGTACTATGTCATGGGATCTTATTTCAGATTTTATTAAGTTTGATTTCTATAGGATTAGATGAAATCTACCAAGTAATAGGTTTGTTTCTTGAGTGAGTTTTAGTATAGTCCCCTCATTCTCTTTTGTATTTCTGTTAGTTTTTATGATATTTGGGTATGCAGCAAATAATTGATATAACTTGGGATGTCAACCTAATCGGAATTGCAAGTTATATAGTGATGTTTTTGCAGTCCTTCTTTATATAAAAAAAATAAATATATAAATCAAATCGGGAGGGTATACCTCAGCGTTCCTGATATTTGGAAGGAGGTGCCTGTTCACCAAGATATACCATAATGAATCTCCTGCTCTGGGAAGAACATATAAAGCTAGCTCACCACGCCTAGCCTTTTTCTCCAATAGCACAGATAGGGCAGATACTCCACCTGCTATCCAATATACCAGCTTGTGATCTCTTGAGAAAACTTTTCTATGTAAACATATGACTGACTGCAGAACCAGAAAGACACACAGACCATTAAAATTACATTTATCTATAAAAAATATAATAATAATAATAGTAGTAATAACAATAACGATAACAACAAAAATACACCTGAAAGATTCCAACAAAAGCAGACAAAAAGGTTGTCGAGCGAACACCTCCTTTAATGGCAAGCCAGAAAGTACGGAAAGGAGCATCAGTGAACTGAAAAACATAAATTTTCTCATCAGCAACAAGGAATGTACAAAAATTACAGAAATGTCAGCAATAAAAGCAAGAGTGGTGATGTTGGTTGATGTAGACAGAAGTCGGTTAGTTATCTTATTCAAAGCACAAAAACAACTCAATGTTAAAATTAGCAAGATCTCAGTAAAACATTTGTTTCGATCTTAAAATCAAGCAATGACATTGGAAATACCAAAAAAAAATCACATTGGTTAGATTGAAGACAAAGGTGAAGAATGAAACCAAGATTTTGAGTAATTTGTCATAAGAGTTTGACTACCTAAACCCTAATGAACTAATTCATACTGCAGTAACTGAGTCACCTCAACAAGTGCATTATAGTAGGATAAAGATAAGGAGCCTATGTTTAAGAAATCCTCAAGAGTAAACTGGAAATCAGTCCTGAACTTCGAAAAACTCTTCATTTAACTATTCTCATGTACTAAATTGCATGAAAAGGAAAAAATAACAATTTCAAACTTCAATGTCCACTGAGTATTACTATAAATTAAAACAAGAATGGCACTAAGTAGCTAAGTTATGGGCATGAAGTTAAGAGTAAATAGTTTTATGAACTGACCAATCACAAAATGTCATAGGTTATATGGGCAAGTTCGTTGACTTTTACAATAACAATACCTTAAAAGTCATACCTGACTATGTGCTTTACACTGACAATGCATAAAAATTAAAAATTTATATAAGCCCGCAAAATAAAAAAGGAACCTAACCACAAGCAATTTTCTTAGCTGTGTTTTCCTTCCAGGGCCTTAGAAAGGACACTTGCTACAAACACTTCCAAATTAACTATAACAGTTCTCTTTACATAAAACTATTTTCTTGATAAATTATGCAAGTATTTGATTTGCTGATATACAAGTAACAGAAATAATTTGGTAAGAGAATACCTTCTGTAGGTGCAGAACAACAAAAGGCACAAAGGTCAAAGAGAAGTAAAGCGGGAATGTTTTCTTAAACGTTGACGAAGTTGCATTTAGTTGATGGGCCAAACATGAATTTGTTTCAGGATGAATGATGGAACACGGAATAATGGAGGGAAATTCTTCCAACTTTACATAGTCAGACCTTCCTACATGAGATAAATAGGTATGTAGTGAAGCAACATCAACTGGATGACCTCTACAGCTATCCCTCACAGCTTTATACACAGGTTCTGCAACTGGCCCAGTTTTTTGAATGAAGTCTTGATAGGATTTTGGCAAGCTCTCAGGACGCATAACAAAGGCATACATAACCTGAAATATTTTTTTGATTGTAAAATTAATAAAAGTAATTTCATGAAACGAGATAAAAGATGATGCTATAGACAAAAATTTGAAGGTTTACATGAAAACAAGAGTGACAAATATTTTAAAGACATTGAGGAACCCATAAAGCATCTCCCTAGAAACAATAAAATTTAAGACATTAACTAGTAGTTATACAAGGTAATTTACTTAACATTTTGGGAATGGGAGGAATCAGCTACAAGGGCATTATTAAGAAAATACAGAATAAACCTTCTCACATGGCTTCTCTCAGCTTTTTATGAGAACATGCTAAATGGTAGAAACGTGTTACTGTGAAATGACTTGTGAGGAAAGTAAAAAGTGTTGTATTTTGTCCAACAACTATTCATTTTTTTCTCTCACCAGAATTGGCTATGAAGCTTTGTAACAACATATAAAAGCTTTTGATCAAAAACATTCTTGCTGGTATTCATAAAAATGCTTCCCACTAGTTTTATGGTTATTTTACCAATATTAATTATCAGGCACACGTAAAGATTACAAGAGTGATAGTTAAGAGTAAACCCTAGCCCAAAAAGTCAGAATGAAGATTGAATACCTGTGCACAAGCAATAGCAAACAGCAATGAATCTCCATGCCTCCAATGACTCCCCCAAAGGTGAAACTTGTTCTTAGACTTTGCAGAGTTATAAGCACACTAATATATAAGAATATGTATTAGCCTGGCATATGCAAATCATTTTCAAGAGGCTAAAAATGCATTAAATACATCCATGTAAGTCAGATTGCCCAGAAATCATTTTGGGGATGCACTTTAGAATACCTGGGCCAGCCTAGCCAGCAGGTACAAAGCCAGTGTACGTCTCCTATTTGAATCATTCAACGCCAAAATTGAGAAACCCGCTATTGAACCTGCTAAAATTCTGCACCATCATCGCCCTAAACAAAGTCATAAATAAGCAACACGTGCCAACACACACATAAAACAATCTCCAAAATTTTAAAAATAGATGAACAAAAACTTAAAAAATAAAATAAATAATTCAAATAGAGAAGCTAGAAGGACAAATCCAGGGAGTGGTTCGACTTGTAACTTACGCATTAAGTGGTGCCTCTTTCTTTCTCAATTTACGCAACAAACATCTAAGAGCATGATAAGATCCAGTGAAACCACCAAAAAGTAAACCAATTCGGCATGCTTCTTCCCTGACTATTAGATCTTTCTCTGAAACAAGTTGCTGGAAACAACAAAAAACAATATCCATAACCTCATATATTCTCCACATACATAAATACCGAAATGCTAACATCTACAGCAAGACTGTCAATACTTCCACGCTACATAAATATTACCTAAGAACAACAAAAAGCTACAAAATTCCACTAAATAATATTAGCTACGGAAGAATTGAACCGAACTGAATAACATATGCTGGATCAATTTCAATAGAATATATTAAAATAAAGAAAATCGAAAGCGCAATTGCTTTAAATTCCGCTTTAAGCTACTCCAAAACGCCGGTTCTGTTACGTTCTGCTCATTCCGATCAAAACATAACTGAATTTTAAGAGAAAACGTTTCAGCTAAACAAACAAACCTCAAATCTGACACGAGGACGATATTTGATTCAAGTAAGAAATCAATGCTGTTATAGAAGGAAAATTCGAAACCCTAATTTGATTTGAAGTAACCTTAAGATCGAGGAGAGAGGAGTAGGACTGCCTCCGAACGAGCTTGAAGGCGCGGAGGAGTATACCAATGCCGACTCTGACGCCATAGGAGAGAAGGAAGGTCTGACAGAGGTTGCCAATGGCGTGTGCGACGCATGACTCGTCGGGGCCATGATCGCAGGGAGGCGATTCCACGCGGAGGTGGTGCTGAGCATGAGCGGCAGCCCGGCGCTGCCGGCGCTGGAGCTCCTCGATGGCGTCGCGGAGGCGCTCCTCCGCTTCGCGAAGACGGCGCTCGGCGTCGGAATTGTCGGACGGCGGAGGCGAGGATGGTGTCATGGGAGTGGAATAGAGTCACAGCCCCACCATTCTTTGGTTTGAAATCCAATCACATCAGCTTTCTCATTTCATGGGTTTGTTTGTTGGAGTTTTTCCTTTTATTAATTGCTCCCTTCTGTTTACTTTCGAATTCCAAATTAAACAATTGTCTAAATTATTTGAAAAAAAAATAATTAATTCTTTAAATTAAACTATTGTAATTGGATTACTGATTTTGTACAAATTTTATAATTGAATCTCTAAATGGCAATTTAAAATTCTTAGAAAAATGTCAATTTGCGGTTTCTTGTGAAAATAAATTTTCAATTCAGGAACCTATTAAGACTTTAAGAGAAACTATATGATAATGAAATTAAAATCGAGTTTCGCCCTATTAAGACACGCTAGACGCGTGTGTTTCCATTTTTGTACATTTTATTAGGGAGAATTTGACGTGGAACTTTCTATGTGTAGAAGAAAAGTTCACCGTATGGGTATGTAAAACAGATAAGTTAGACGTGTCTACGGAAAAAACTTGAAACAGTGCCGTTGCTTTTGTTTACCTTCTTTCAAAATAATTGTGATTTTAACTTTTTAAATAAATTGTCTATATTCTTAGCTTTTAATGGAAATTATTTATTTCTTTTCCAATAATTATATGAATATTTTTATTTATATAAAAATAATGTATTTTTATTATATTATAACTATCTATAAAATGTTTGTTTTTCAGTTTATTACTTTTTAAAGAATGGCTTTTCATATTTTTTATATTTTTTATATTTTAAGTACATTATGTTATGTGTGATTTGTTAAAAACGTGGCAGCCAAATCACCATATTATTGTTGTCACGTAACTAAAAGCAGTTTCACTTAGAGTGTGTGTTTGAATTATGGAGGGTGGTGGAAGCAATTTTTATTTTTTATTAGGAAAATCAATTTGACTAAGTAGTTGATGAAGCACTTTCTCCTTCAAAAAAACAGAATCAAAGTGAAAAGAAAGACTTTTATTTCCGTAAACGATAGGATAGAGTGTAAAAAGAAAATTTGTGTAATTCGATTTTAGAAGGTGTTGGTTGTTTCTTTGTCCATTTAGTTGTACATTTGTAGAAATGGAGTTTCTATAACAACCGGTAACTAACCGGTAACGTATATATAGATAAGTCGAATTATTTTGAAGTTATTGAAATTATTAAAGAATATTTCGGGAACAAATAATGATGATAATTTCTTCCACAATAGTGATATTTTATTATTATGGATATTTAGTTATATTATATCGATAAAGATAGAATAATTGGATGGCAAAAGTATTATATAGGTGTAATTTTATTTTTTTTGCTTTTTATGAAATAGGTGTAAATCTATTTTTTTTCATAAGTAGTATTAAGGAGGCACGACTTTAGTTTTATTTTTTTTTATTTCATGTTTGTCAAAAGTTGTATCACGATGACATGACTTCTTCACTTGAAGTCGTGTCCTCGTAATACGACTTACCCATTTTCGTAAACAAATATTACATCAATTTTGTAAACACTAAAAAAGAATACAAATACACATGTTTATGTTTTTGCCGTAATTGGATTGGATTTTGTCTTTTATGTTCCTATTTTAAAATTTGGTAGAGTGAAATAGACTTAACAAAAGATAATATATGAAACAAAAGGTAAGAAGGTAATGTGAGTGATGATGATAGAGATAGTAATGTTGATCAAAGTTTTAACAAATCCATCAATATATAGGTGTTAAAGTTGTTTATGTGTTTGAGTCTGAAGATGATGTTGAAGTTGTAACATCTCTTTTTAACAGTTATATCAACTACCAAATATCTTAATATTATCACACACATATATTTACATTTTATTTTCTTTACAATCACACAAACACATGTGGTAAGTTAGAGATTTTAAAACTTTCATACATGTATATATCAAATCATACACACATATTACATTCACATCTCATCAAAACCAAGGGTCTAACTATCAGTCCAGTAGTTGCACTCATGTAATAGGGTCAGTCAATCTCATCAAATCTTTTTTTTTTGTCTTCTTTCTTATATGCTGCTCAACTTTCTCATTTCTATTCAATGTGGGCCTTAGACTCACACTTGGATTCCTAACAATCTCCCCCTCAAGTGAGAGTCCCTCTTCCACATTGATACACTCCCCCTCGAGCAGAAACACCTATATCAGGAAGACTTCAATACAAACCATCGACTCTGATACCATGATACCACTTGCTGGAAAAATCAGAGGAGGGAAACACTGGGGAGACGAACAAGAATGAGACAAGAATCTAACTCATACAAGGAAATGACACCACCTTCAACCTAAAACCTTAAGGTATTAGGTTTGTGAATCTTATTTCTTATATGTTGCTCAACATTCTCATTTCTACTCAATACGGGACTTAGACTCACACTTGGATACCTAACAATATGAACATCCTTTGACTCTCACTACTTGATAATTTCTTCTATGTAATCATAATATCATTATAGTCAAGGTATCTCCTTCACAAATCCCTAATTCAATACATCACTTACATCTTAACACAATATTCCCTTCTTGAAAATAATTATATTTCTAACACATCAATGTTATATCACAACTATAACGTCATACACTCTTATTCATATACATTTCATCTCAATTTAATTACTAATATTATCATTCATTCATCATTTATCAATATAATAACATTTGCCAATATATTAATCAACAATATAATAATTAGATGAAAGATTAACAAATTTTAGTATTTAGAAATGTTTAAAGACATGTTTTCAAAGTTTTAAAAATACTTTCTCGCTTAATCAACACTTTGTTTGTCCAGTGAATTAAGTACATGTTGCAATTCTCCTAGCAACCATTTTGCATTCATCCAAAGGTATCACTTGCCTAGTGAATTTTTGTCACCTGGAGAAAAATCTGCTTGTCCAACGACCAAGATATTCATCCAACAACTACACTAATGAAAGTTTATATAGAAACATCTTGGTTAGCTAGAACTTACTAACCTAATGACCAAAACTCTCGAATTTTTAATTAATTAAATTTTGCCTAGCAAGAGTAGGTTCACCCAACAACCAAATCACTGGAAGTTTTTATTTAAAGAGCTTGCCCAATGGATTTGACTTGCCTAGCAACTAAAACACTTGAATTTTCAATTAATTGAATTTTTCCAGGGACTCTAAATAATTCAAAAATTCTGCAAAATATAACAAGTGGTCAAATTGGTTTAAACTGAGGTTTTTTTATTCAGTTATTAGGCCTAACATGAAATATTTTATTTCAAAATAACAACAACATAAACCAGTTTTACTTAATTAAAAAAGAAATATTTTATTTTAAAATAATAACAACCTGAACCAATTTGACTTAATTAAAATATTTTGACTTTTCATTGCTTAACATATAAAAAGTCTCTCAATTTGAATTCATTCATTTAAATCAAGCAATTTTATCTCAAACTCAAATATTTGAATTATATATAAACATCACACAAATGCTTGCATAAAATCAATTATTGTGATAGTGTAACTTTTACATCCAGATCATCTACCTTAAGGTATTACCAAAACTTAACCAACTTCCCTTATCTATTAAGGCTTGTTTATTTTAAAGTCAAGTTTCCAACTTCTCCTATTATACAGGAAAATTAACATCCATGCAAAAGACTTTGATCGATGATATGAACATACCTTTATGATTTAGGACTAACAAATATTCATTGTTATCCTAGAAGCACCATTTAAAATTTTGAAAAATATGAATGTAATATATATTATTATTTATGTGATAATTTTTTTTTAAAACAAATTATATATATATATATATATATATATATATATATATATATATATATATATATATAAAATAAAATAATGAATAATGTGAATATTTAGATTAGTTAGATTTTAACCTTTTGGTTCAATATTTAGGGAAATAATGTTAATGCTCAGATAATGTTTGATAAACTTGGGTCATTTCTCATCATTTCACCATGCCAAGTCAATTTTACTTTAGCACTATCACATTCACCATTAGAATCTAACTAAATTCTAACCAAATGGAATCATAGTAATTATTACAAAATACACTATAAATAGTAAGAAAATAAGAAGAAGTCTCACACATAACTCTTTACAACTCTTGAAGGTAAGGGAAAAGATATATATATATATATATATATATTGTTATTTATTTTTAATTTTTCAGTGAGGTACCCTTAAGCCTCACAATTTTCTAATTATTTAGTATCTTTATTTATTTATTTTCAAGTTCAATATTACTCTTTATACTAATTTTAACTTATAATTTATTTGTATTTTGTGTAGTGATTTTTCGTTATTAATTTCCACACATAACCATGTTGTGATTTATTGGGATACTTTTTTGCATGATGGAGGATTTATTACTTGAGGATTTAAATGGGTAGAAGTTGTATATCATTGGCTGGAGGTTGATATTATGATTGTTCATTTATCCTTACTATTCATTGCTATTGTTATCCCCATATTATTTACGAGTCACTGAAATTGTTATTCTCATATTATTTACTATTTTCTGAAATGGTTATTTCTATATTATTTATGATTTTACTCTTGGTGATCCATTCGCTGCTAATGTTATTCTTGTATTATTTACTAGTCACTGCAATTGTTATTCCTATATTATTTACAAATTTCTTATGGTGATTTATTGAGAAAGGAAAGTTTGATATTTCTAAATTGTTCGAAATATTCACCATTTATGACTTTTATTGTTTTAAAATGCAATTATTTTAAAACGTATGTATATTTCACTTTTCTCTTTCTTTTTCTCGTTTGTTGAATATGAATCAAATCAAATTTTAGATCAAAGATAGATGGATGCTCCTAATTTTCCCAATTCCTTTATTGCAGATATCTCAGCCTATTTTCGAGAAATGGTTGGAACGTGGTCGAGAATTCTATATCTTTTAGAGGAATTGCACATTCCACCTTGACCTTTGCTCAACTCTAGGACGTTCCATTGGTGTTGGATGGTTCTGTAGTTGTAACTTTCTTCTTGTCGCCGACTGTGTACAACAATCCCTTGATCAATTTGTTTTCACCAACAATGTAATGTAAAATAATATTAGAGAAGCCTAATGTATAACTAATATTAGGAAGAATTTTGTATAATATATGTAATAGTCATGTAAAATATTTATAGCGAGAATAATTTTGTAAAGTATATGTAATAGTAATATATATATATATATATATATATATATATATATATATATATATATATATATATATATATATATGTGTGTGTGTGTGTGTGTGTGTGTGTAGTTCAACATAATTATGTAATATTAAATATTGTACAATTTGATGGTGTGTAATATAAGTATGTGTTTTATTGTGAAAAAAACATTATAATATATTGACAATTCAACCCTTCGCCCACTCGACACTTGGCCTTTTAGCCTCTCGGTTTCTTAACTCGGTCCCTCAGCCAATCGTCTTAGTACATTCGATAAAGAAAAAAATGTATGTATATATTATATTATACATATACATATATATGGAACTCGGAATTTATTATATATATAATACAAAAATGAAATTTTCATATTTTAATTACATGAATATTTTCTCCACTGGTCAGGTTTTAATACATTCCTTTGTCTTTCGCTATATTTAAATTAAGTATATAATAATTTAAAATAAATAAATAGAACCATTCGTTTCATTTTATTAATTAATTTGGGACGTCACACACCACATGCAAAACATCACAAAACCAACTCAAGAAAAGGAACAAAGAGGAACTTGTTCTAAAATAAATTTTAATCGAACAAACTTACTCTATTCTCCACCAGGATCCCTAAGGTGAGGTTTGATGTACGAAAGGATATATAGATCTTTTAGAAATCTACAAAGAAAATAGATTGAAAGTGTTCTTAGAGAGATGTTGTTTTTCTTTTTTAAAATGAGGTTTGAATAATTAACTTTTTCTATCTATAAACTTTATACTTAAATAATAAAATATTCATACTTCATCTTAGTTATACCATTTCTACTCTTACATTAGCTAGGTCCTTACAGGAATATCATCGTATGAGAGTGATGGTCATTTGTTAATGTTGGAAAAAGAAATAAAGAATGGAGATAAAAAATCCAATAAAGCAGACCAAATAAATATCACACAACTTGTAAGAATGGTGCATACTTTCTTTATGTCACAAAGTTGTGAGAAGAAGACATTGAAGATGGGTATATTAGTAAGATACTTAATAATGATTATTTAGATAAAGATGTTCCTAATAAGAGATGTGAGAATAAAGATATTTAGTGAAAATTAGGATTAGGGATTTTTTCTATAAAATAATTAAAAGATGTTATATTAGAGTATAATGTGTTGAATGAAAAAACATATAACGTTTGATTTTAATGACAAGAAGTGAGTAAAAGAAATATGTAAGCATTGTGATGATTATTCTATTTACACACCTGTGGAAGGGATATTTACAATAAAAGTACAAAATCATCATGGGTTCTAAGGTCTTAATCAATACGACGAATATTACATTTGTTGACACACCACTAGAGAACATCATTGGTGAAATCAAGGTTGATTAAACTACAATATCCTTGTCAAAGGCATAGAAGGTATGTAACATCCTTAAAATTTTAAATAAATGTTATTATTAATATTATTATTATTATTATTACTTATTATTATTATTATTGTTATTATTATTACTTAATATTATTATAATTATTATTATTATCATTACCATTATTATTATTATCATTATTATTATTATTACTATTACTCTCATTATTATTATTATTATTATAATTATTATTATTATTATAATTATTAAAATGACATTAAGATATCACTTTTACAAAATTCCACGGCTGTTATGATTTTTTAATATATAAAGCTTAAGAAAAAAAAGAAGAAGAGGTAATAAAACCAATAGATAAAAATGCCAACACATAAATGCTCAGGAAATATCTTACCATCATTATTGTACATAATATTCTCTTCAATTCACTATTCAAACTATAAACTCCAACCTTTCATTCAAAATTAACTAAACCCATTAGAAACTAACCAAACCCTTAACTATGTAATCATTACATGGGGTATATAAAAAGACACCTTGCACCAAAGGTTGGAAGAAGAAACAACAACCAAATGCACATAAATTCTCACATTAAGACCACAGGGATTTCACTTTGCTTCTCCACACCTTAGGGATTCACGTCACTTTCACAAAAGGTCAGGCGAAAGGAGATATACTGGTTTACCTTTCATTTTTAAATATTTTTATAGTGAGGTACCCTAAGCCTCACGTTATTTTTCATATTGCTACTGGTTCTCAAGTATGATTTTTGTATTGTATATTATTTTTATTTCACGCTCATGATCATGATGTAGTTTAATGGATATGGTTTGTGGCTGAAGGAACTTGTTTCTTGAGGTTTCAAATGAGCAGGATAATGTGGGTTATTGGTAGGAGATTGATATCAATTGCTAAGTTATCCTGACTATTCACTGCTATTGTATTCCATGCTAATTATATTATGAGTTATTGTGATTTTATTACGAATAAATTAAAGTAACATTTAAACTTTGTTTTTTTAAATTTCTTATATGAAAGACTGTATATCTCACTTTTCTCTTTATTTTACTATATGAATCTATAATATAAAAGAATGGCCGCACCCAATCCTGCGACTCCTGTCACAGCAAATATAGTAGCTTTATTTTCGGGACAGGAATGGAGGACTGATGTTGAGGAAGGATCTATTACCTTTCAAGGCAGAGCTAATACCATATTTACTTTTGTGAATTTCGAAGATGTACCTCTTACACTAGACAGACCGATAGTGGTGACTTTTGGCATACCACCTTGCCTTCAAAATAATCCCATCATCAATTTGTTTATGGCTCCTACCTGGTGAAGATGCAATAGTAATAATAATAAATTATGTATAATAGGTAAAACTTTTGTAGAAGATATGTAATAGAGTGGTGAAGATGTAATAGTAATAATAATAAGTTCTGTATAATAGGTAAAACTTTTGTAGAAGATATGTATAATAGATGATATATGGATAATAATAATAATAGGTACTGTAAAATATGTAGCTATGTTGTAAAATAACTGATGGGAATAAAGAAACTTTTGTTTAAATTATGCAGCACCATATGCTCATGTTAAAAGTTATATTCCATGCATATAATCCGCTTCCGCCAATTTTTTTTTTAATAAAGGAAAAGAAATTCTTACACTTAATATTTTACTATTAATAATAATAATAATTTTGAATGTCACAGTAGATGGTATCAGAGCCACTTTCCTTGTGAGATCCATTACATATATAGAAAAAAATACTGACTTGTAAAAGTTTCAGATGAAAAATTCAAGGAATCATGAACTGACTGAGGTAGTACAAGCTATCAAAGACATGGTTGCAGCACTTTTAAGAAACTATAAGCATGAAGAAACTAATGAATCACAAGGTTTGGTGGAATTCAGGAGAAACAAACCTCCACAATTTTCTGAAGGATATAACCCAGAAAAGGTTGAATTATGGATTAGAGAAATTGAGAAAATCTTTTTGAGTAATGAATTATACAGAAAAACAAAAGGTAAATTATGTTATATTTATGTTGATTGGAGAAGCTGAATACTGGTGGGATAACACCAGGAAATTATCGAAAAATGGGGGAATAAATATCAACTGGGAAGTGTTTAAAACCAAATTCCTCGAAAAATATTTTCCCAATGACGTGAGAAGAACAAAAGAAATTGAATTTATGCAATTCAAACAAGGGAACATGTCGGTTGGAGAATATGCTTCAAAATTTGAGGAATTAGGGAAATACTCTACTTTCTTCTATCACCCTGACGAAAGAATGAAATGTATAAAATTTGAAGATAGACTTAGGCCCGAATTAAAGAAAGAAGTAGGAATATTAGAAATCTCTGATTTTCGTACCCTTATACACAAGTGTAGATTCATAGAAGATATGAAGAATAAACATAATAGTAAACCCAGGAATTTCGGACTCCAAATAAATAAGAAAGGATATAACCAGGGAAAACCCTATGACCGCCCTCAACAGAGATTCTCATCCAATCACAATAATTCTGGAAATTTTAAAAGACCTTTAGAAAATCAAATTAAGTGTATGAAATGTGGTCATGACCATCATACCAGATATTGTCATATTCGATGACCTATATGCTTCAAGTGTGGAAAACATGGTCATGTGGCAACTGAATGTGGACAACAAAAATCACATTTCAATCCTTCTGGATCTGCACCCAAGACAAGGCCAACAACAACTAGGAGAGTTTAGACCTTGAGTGGTGCTGAAACTGCTCAAAATCATGATCTAATTCAAGGTACGTGTTTCATTAAAGGTAAAACTTTAAATGTATTGTATGATTCAGGTGCAACTCATTATTTTATTTTCAATGATCGTGTTAAGGATCTGAAATTACCAATTTCTTCTTTAGATACAAATATGATTATCTCAACTCCCACTAGTAAATCTGTAATTACAGACAAAGTCTGCCTAAATTGCCCTCTGTTCATTGAAAACAGGAAATTCCTTGTAAATTTAATTTGTCTCCCTTTGTCACAATTAGACATCATTTTGGGAATGGATTGGTTGTTTGCCAATCAAGTCATTCTAAATTGTGCAGAAAAATCAGTGGTATTTCCCAATCATGAAATTCTTTTGAAACCTTCTGAGAACCCAAATTTAAAAAATAAAATTCAAGGATATTTATTATTATCTTCTGTGGAATCAAAGGAGGAAGTCAATTTAAAAGTTATAGTTCTTGTTCAAAATTTTCTTGAAGTTTTCCTTGATGATATTCCTGGTTTACCACCTAATAGAGAAATTGAATTCTCCATAGATTTAATACCAGGGACTAGACCAATTTCAATGGCTTCATATAGAATGTCACCCTCTGAATTGACTGAATTAAAGAAACAGTTAGAGGAATTACTTGAGAAGCAATTCATTAGACCTAGTGTATCACCTTGGGGAGCCCTAGTTTTATTGGTTAAGAAGAAAGACAGAAGTTTTAGATTGTGTATAGATTACCGTCAATTAAATAAATATACCATAAAGAATAGATACCCCCTTCCTAGAATAGATGATTTGATTGACTAATTAAGAAGCGCTTCTGTATTTTCTAAGATTAATTTACGGTCAGGTTATCACCAGATTAGAGTAAAGGCAGAAGCCATACCAAAGACAGCCTTTCGAACAAGGTATGGTCATTATGAATATCAAGTGATGCCTTTCGGTGTAACCAATGCTCCTACCGTATTTATGGATTATATAAATAGGATTTTCTGTCCATTTTTAGATTCTTTTGTAGTTATTTTTATAGATGATATACTTGTATATTCTAAAACCTTTGAGGAACATGAGAAACATCTTATAATAGTTTTGCAAATTTTGAAAGATAAAGATTTATATGCTAAAATTATCTAAGTGTGAATTCTGGTTGGAGGATATAAAATTTTAGGGTCATGTAATTCCTAAGGAAGGTATATCAATAGACCCAACCAAGGTAGAAGCAGTTTTACAATGGGAACCACCAAAGTCAGTGACCGAGATTCATAGTTTCTTTGGTTTGGCTGGATATTATAGGAGATTCGTTGAAGGATTTTCGAGAATAGCTATGCCATTAACCCAACTTACGAAGAAGGGTGAAATTTTTAAGTGGACCAAAAAATGTGAAAATAGTTTTCAAGAACTTAAGAAAAGATTGACCACCTCTCCTATTTTAGCCTTACCCAATCCCAATGGGCACTTTGTAGAATTTTGTGATGCTTCCAAAATGGGGTTAGGATGTGTTCTTATGCGAGATAGAAATGTAGTGGCATATGCTTCTAGGCAACTAAGAACACATGAGAAAAATTATCCAACCCGTGATTTAGAATTGGCTGTCATTGTTTTTGTATTGAAAATTTGGAGACATTATTTATATGGTGGTAAATTTGAGATTTTTAGTGATCATAAGAGTCTCAAATATTTGTTTGATAAAAAAGAATTAAATATGAGACAAAGGAGATGGATGGAATTTTTAAAGGATTCATGATTTAGAATTGGCTGTCATTGTTTTTGCATTGAAAATTTGGAGACATTATTTATATGGTGGTAAATTTGAGATTTTTAGTGATCATAAGAGTCTCAAATATTTGTTTGATAAAAAAGAATTAAATATGAGACAAAGGAGATGGATGGAATTTTTAAAGGATTCATGATTTAGAATTGGCTGTCATTGTTTTTGCATTGAAAATTTGGAGACATTATTTATATGGTGGTAAATTTGAGATTTTTAGTGATCATAAGAGTCTCAAATATTTGTTTGATAAAAAAGAATTAAATATGAGACAAAGGAGATGGATGGAATTTTTAAAGGATTATGATTTTGAATTACATTACTACCCAGAAAAAGCAAATGTAGTGGTTGACGCCTTAAGCAGAAAATCTTTGCACGTTTCCACGTTGATGTTCCAGGACATGGAATTACTAGAAAAATTTAGGGATCTGAATTTGGCAATATCTTTAAGTCAAGAAAAGATTCAATTAGAAGCAATTCAGGTTACTAGTGACTTAAAAAAAGAAATTAAAGACGTTCAAGCAATTGATGAATTCCTTCAAAAGAAAAAGAAGTTGGTGGAAAAAGATAATGGTGGAAATTTTGTAATGGATAGAGAGGGGATCTTGAAATTTGAAAATAGGATTTGTGTTCCGAATGATGAGAGAATTAAGAAAATGGGGGAAGAAGCCCATAAGAGCAAATTGAGCATACATCCAGGGACAACAAAGATGTACCAAGATCTTAAGCAAATGTTCTGGTGGCCCAAAATGAAAAAAGAAATAGCCCAATGTGCAGCATCATGCTTGATTTGTCAAAAGGCTAAGGTAGAACATCAAAGGCCAACAGGAATGTTACAGCCCTTAGAAATACCCGAATGGAAATGGATAGTATAGCAATGGATTTTGTAGTTGGTTTACCCCGAACAATCAAAAAATTTGATTCCATTTGGATTATTGTAGATAGATTAACTAAATCTGCTCACTTCTTACCTATAAATATTAGGTATTCTTTAGAGAAATTAGCTGAGTTGTACATAAGAGAAATTGTAAGATTACATGGAATTCTGTCTATCATCGTTTCGGATAGAGACCCTAGATTCACTTCTAAGTTTTGGGGAAGTTTACATAAAGCTCTAGGTACAAAGATTCACCTTAGTTCTGCTTACCACCCTCAAAAGGATGGGCAATCGGAAAGAACCATCCAATCCTTCGAAGATTTGTTGAGAGCTTGTGTGTTGGAAAATTCTGAAAGTTGGGATAAATATTTACCACTGATTGAGTTTACATACAATAATAGTTTCCATTCTAGTATAGGTATGGCACGCTATGAGGCATTGTATGGGAGAAAATGTAGAACACCTTTGTGCTGGTTTGAATATGGAGAAAATTTACTCTTAGGACCTGAATTGATCCAACAAACTACGGATAAAATTAGGATGATTCAAGAAAAGTTGAAAACAGCTCAAAGCAGGTAGAAAAGTTACGTAGATAAAAGAAGACGACCTCTTCAATTCGTAGAAGGTGATCATGTATTCTTGAAAGTCACCCTTACCACAGGAGTCGATAAAGCAATAAAATCCAAGAAACTCACCCATCGCTTTATTGGTTTGTATCAAGTTCTCAGGAAAATAGGTCCTGTAGCTTACCAAATTTCTTACCACCTATTCTTTCTAATCTTCACAATGTCTTCCATGTATGTCAATTAAGAAAATATGTTTCGGATCCTTCTCACATAATAATGAATGATACAGTACAATTAAAGGATAACCTTACATTTGAAACCATGTTGTACAGATTATAGACAAGAGGATCAAACAGTTGAGAGGAAAACAAATTCCCCTAGTAAAGATTCTCTGGAATGAAGTCATAGGAGATGTTACATGGGAACTAGAAGAAAAGATCAGAAGGAGTTACCCCCATTTGTTTGAATAAATTTTGAGGACAAAATTTTTGTAAGGGGAAAAGAATGTAACATCCTCAAAATTTTAAATAAATGTTATTATTAATATTATTATTATTATTACTATTATTATTATTATTGTTATTATTATTACTTATTATTATAATAATAATTATTATTATTACCATTATTATTATCATTATCATTATTATTATTATTACCATTATTATTATTATTACCATTATTATTATTATTATCATTATCATTATTGTTATTATTACTTCTACTCTCATTATTATTATTATTATTATTATTATTATTATTATTATTATTATTATTATTAAAATGACATTAAGATATCACATTTACAAAATTCCACGGCTGTTATGATTTTTTAACATATAAAGGTTAAAAAAAAAAAAAGAGGTAATAAAACCAATAGATAAAGATGCCATCACATAAATGCTAGGGAAATATCTTACCATCATTACTGTACATAATATTCTCTTCAATTCACTATTCAAACTATAAACCCCAACCTTTCATTCAAAATTAACTAAACCCATTAAAAACTAACCAAACCCCTAACTATGTAATCATTACATGGGATATATAAAAAGGCACCTTGCACCAAAGGTTGGAAGAAGAAACAAGAGCCTTGCACCAAAGGTTGAAAGAAGAAACAACAACCAAGAAACAACAACCAAACACACATAAATTCTCACATTAAGACCACAGGGATTTCACTTTGCTTCTCCACACCTCAGGGATTCACGTCACTTTCACAAAAGGTAAGGGGAAAGGAGATATATTGTTTTACCTTCCATTTTTAAATATTTTTACAGTGAGGTACCCCAAGCCTCACATTATTTTTCATATTGATACTGGTTCTCAAGTATGATTTTTGTATTGTATATTATTTTTATTTCACACTCATGATCATGATGTGGTTTAATAGATATGGATTGTGGCTGAAGGAACTTGTTCCTTGAGGTTTCAAATGAGCAGGAGGATGTGGGTTATTGGTAGGAGATTGATATTAATTGCTTATTTATCCTGACTATTCACGGCTATTATATTCCATGCTAATTATATTATGAGTTATTGTGATTTTATTACGAATAAATTAAAGTAACATTTAAACTTTTTTTTTGAAATTTCTTATATAAAAGACTGTATATCTCACTTTTCTCGTTATTTTACTATATGAACCTATAATATAAAAGAATGGCTTCACCCAATCCTGCGACTCCTTTCACAGCAAATATAGTAGCTTTCTTTTCAGGACAGGAATGGAGGACTGATGTTGTGGAAGGATTCGTTACCTTTCAAGGCAGAGCTAATATCATATTTACTTTTGTGAATTTCGAAGATGTACCCCTTACACTAGATAGGCCGGTAGTGGTGACTTTTGGCATACCACCTTACCCTCAAAATAATCCCATCATCAATCTGTTTATGGCTCCTACCTGGTGAAGATGCAATAGTAATAATAATAAATTTTGTATAATAGGTAAATTTTTTGTAGAAGATATGTATAATAGAGTGGTGAAGATGCAATCGTAATAATAAGTTATGTATAATAGGTAAACCTTTTGTAGAAGATATGTATAATAGATGGTATATGGATAATAATAATAGGTACTGTAAAATATGTAGCTATGTTGTAAAATAACTGATGGGAATAAAGAAACTTCTGTTTAAATTATGCAACACCATATGCTCATGTTAAAAGTCATATTCCATGCATATAATCCGCTTCCGTCAAAATATTGTAAGTAAAGGAAAAGAAATTCTTACACTTAATATTTTACTATTAATAATAATAATAATTTTAGATGTCACAAGGTCAAACATATTGCAAAAGTATTGCAAAAGAGATAATTTATGGTGATTTCATTAAATAGTATGGACAACTTTGGTCATATTAGGGGTGACAACGGGACAAGGCAGGTGCAAATTTGATTATCACATCCTCATCTGCGAAGTAAAAATCCATCATTATTCCCATCTTTATTCCCATTGAGGAACATGATAGATATAAAAAATTTGTAATTCTCATCAAATTAGATAAGGTTAAGAAAAATTAGAACCTGGAATTGAAGAGTTTGGAGTCATCATCTTGTTAGTTTTATTCTTCCTGATTATCCGTGTAGGAAATACAAAGAACAAAAAGTGTGCACGAATTGCTCCCAATGTCAATCACACTCTCATAGAAGTGCCCTATTTCATTCTTAAATAGGTTAGAATAAAATAACTGACTTTTGGGAAGTTGTATAGACTCTTCTAATTATTAATTAATAATGGGCCTTACCCACCTATTATCAACTAGCCCAATCACATGTATATTACATTTCAAACAACATCATTTCATGTGACCCAATAAACTAATAACAATAATGATTACATAATATTTTGGCAATTAAGTTAATTTGGATAAATTACTAATTTAGGTACATCCACAGAATAATTATTCCAACATTTTCCCACTTGGACAACATAAATTAGATCACAAAATTGAAAATTAATCCAAAACAACTCACAATATGTGACCACAATGAAAAACCAAAATATTACAATATATTTAATCAAAAGATCCAAAATGAAATGTTGTATTTCATCCCTAAAAGAATCATACCTGAAGGAGTAATGATATTATACAAAAATAAAACACTTACATTCCAGTGACCTTTACGAATGTGAAATATACATATATATGTCTCAATCATATGTCCAAGATGCTATATGAGATTAAAATAATCTCACCACAATAAAAATTTGAGACTAAGTCCAAAATATCTCAAAATTATATCATTATACAAAACAATATAATAATTATGCAAATCATAATAAACAAAACATGGCAATACAAGATAATTATCGTCACAACAATAAATAATTATTGTCAAAAATTTCAATAAACATGACAATACAATAAATGAGGTCCAAAAGAAAATTACATATAGGATAAAAACTCCTACTAAATTAATACATCAAAGGACCTCATTACACCCATACGAGTTACATGTTCAACAAAGACTTTAACGATCAATCTCTTAATTAAAGGATCTGTGATCATAAATTCTGTGGGAATATGCTCAACTCAAGATTGAAACTCCTGAATTTTCTCTCTAATAAACATGAATTTTGTGTCAAAATGTTTTGACCGTTTTGTGGCGTTATTGTTACGAGAGAAGCATACCATAGCAGAGTTATCTCAATATATAGTAAGAGGCCTATAGATACTCTCCACAATGCCAAGCTCAGAAATAATTTTTTTTCAACCAAATTGCTTGGCGTGTAGCCTCATAACAAGCTATATACTCTGCCTCCATGGTTGAAGTAATTGTAATTGTTTGTTTAACACTCTTCCAAGAAACAACACCTTTAGCCAACATGAATATGCATCTAGATATAGATTTGAAATCATCTGGGAAGCCACTATAATCAGAATCAGTATACTTTTTCACTTCAAGGCACCTTCTATAAGTCAACATATAATCTTTGGTACCTTGTAGATACCTCATAACTCGCTTTGTAGCTTATCAGTGAGCTATACTATAATTGCTCAAGTATCGCCTAAGCACATTAACAATTAAAGTAATATCAAGACATGTGCAAACTTGAACATACATAAGGCTGCCAATAGCAGAAGCATAAGGAATTTTATCCATTCCTGCAATCTCAATCATTTTGAGGACATTGGGACTTAGAAACCTTATCATCTTTCTGAATAGGAGTAGTGCAAGACTTACAAAACTTAATGTTGAATCTATCCAAAATCTTCTTGATGTAAGTCTTTTGAGATAAACCAAGAATGACAAGAAATTTACCATGATGAATCTCAATGCCTAAAATAAAAGAGGCATTTTCAAGATCCTTCATATCAAAATGAGTAATTAGCATTTGTTTGGTATCGTGCAAGAAATCAACATCATTACTAGCAAGAAGAATATCATCTATACATAAAACAAGAATGATGAATTTGCTCCCACTAAGCTTCAAATAGATACACTGATCAACCATGTTTTCCTTGAAATCAAGGGAAGTAACAACATTATCAAACTTCAAATACCATTGTCTTGAAGCCTGTTTCAAGCCATATATCGGTTTTCTCAATTTACAAACCACGTGTTTCTGACTACTTTTAATAAAACCATCAGGTTGGTTCATGTACACATCCTCAAAGAGGTCGCCATTCAAAAATGCAGTCTTCACATCCATTTGATGAAGCTCCAGATCAAAATGAGCTACAAGTGTCACTACAATACAAAATGAATCTTTAGTGAAAACGTGAGAAAATGTCTCTGTATACTCTATGTCTTCCCTTTGATTATATCCTTTTATAACAAGTCTGACCTTGTACCTTTCCACTTCTCCATGGGCATCACAATTGGTCTTAATGACCCATTTACAACCAATAGATTTGCACCCAACAAGTAATTCTACCAAATCCCAAACACCATTTTTCCATATAGAAGCCAATTCATCCTCTATGGCAGTCATCCGTTGTAAATGATCAGAATTAGAAATGGCTTCGTGGAAAGAAGTAGAATCGTTATCCCCAACAGAATTAAACTCATGTTCCTTGAACCTAGTAGATTCATTACATGTAGAAATTCTTCTTGATCTTCTAGCCGCAGGTTCAATAACAACTGGATTTAGAACATCCCCTTGAACAATATAATAAACATCGTTATCAATAATAGGGTCAACAACATCATTATGAACCAAATCAAATGGAATAATCCTTGCAATGGGTGCAATAGGAAAAGGAATGACAACATGCTCCTCTCTGAATTCAACTGTATGTGTTTGCATAATTGCATCACCTCCTGAGTTTCTTTCAAGGTAGATTGCACAATAAAACTCAATGATTCTAGTAATGTGATTAGGACAGTAAAATCTGCAACCTCTAGACCCAATGATATATCCAAAAAAGAAGCCAGAAATAGTCTTGGGATCAAGTTTCTTAATCTCTAGGTTATAGGGCCTGACTTCTGCTTTACAACCTCTACACGAAAATGCTTCAGAGTAGGTCTCCTTCATATAATAATTCATGAGTTTTCAGAACAGACTTGCTTGGCACATGATTCAAAATGTAAGCAACAACTTTTAAGGCTTCTCCTCATAAGAATTATGGAAGAGTGGAATAACTCAACATACACCTCACCATCTCCATAAGAGTACTATTATGCCTTTCAGCAACACCATTCTATTGTGGAGTGCCAAACATGATACGTAGCCTCAATGTTACCTCCTTGTAAGAATCTAGCAAAAGGTCCAGGGTTCTTGGTTCTTTCATTATACCTCTCATAAAACTCACCACCTCCACCTCTATCAGAATGAACACACTTAATCTTAACACTAAATTTCAATTCAACAGTTGCCTTGAACTCTTTAAAAGAATCCAAAGACTCTAATTTTTCATGCAGTAATAAATCCATTCATATCGTGAAAAATCATCAGTGAACATAATAAAATACATATATCCTCTTAAGGCAATAGGAATAATAAACCCACAAATATCTGTATGAATCAACTGCAAAATTTCCTCTCTTATAGAAACACTGGCCTTCTTAGTCTTTGCAGTGAGTTTTCCCATAACACAATCAACACATGTGTCAAAATCAGAGAAGTCCAAATTATGAAGAATATTCTCATAATTATCCTATTCATTCTTTCTTTATAGATGTGGTCCAACCTCTTTTGCCATAACATGGAAGAAGTCTCAATTACCTTGCCACACTTGCTTCCAACAACACTACAAATGTTTGGTTGGCGTTGAAAAATAAAAACAAAATCAGGATTTAACAAGTACAAACCATTTGACAAAATACCAGAACCAACCAAATTAGAGTCACGAAAAATTTCAATTTATTACTATATAAAAAATGTCAAACCACATTTGTCCAAAACAGAAATGAAAATCAAGTTCCTCCTCATGGAAGGTACATAAACAATGTCATTTAAAAACAAATCATATCCACTACTTAATTTCAAACTTGCAGTTCCAATGTGCTCTACTCTAACATTAACATCATTGTCAACTGCAACTGATAACTATTCATCACTTGGCCTTCTTCTAGTTTTGAGTTTCTGTAAAGAATGGGTAACATGAATAGTCACATCAGTGTCTAACTACCAAGTATTAGAGGAAACATCAACAAGATTTGATTCAAAACATACTAGAGCTAGGGGTTTACCTCTCTTCTTCTCTAGCCAATTTTTGAACTTAAAACAATCTGCTTTCTTATGTCCAAAAATATTACAAAATTTACACTTGTCTTGGAATTTAGACTTCACCCCCAACTTCAGGGATAGATGTATACCCACTCTTTTCACCACTTTTCTTCTTGAATGAAACTTTAGAACTCATGCCTTTCCAAAAAAAATTCTTTTTATTCTCAGCATTCTTATGGGAGGTATATTGAACAACATGGTCCTTACCCTTCTTCATAGTTTGTTCTTCATGAGATAGTATAGAAATCAATTCATCCACTGACCATTCTTCTTTTTATCATTATAGAAAGTCCTCAACATGTCGAACTCAGAAGGAAGAGAATCTAGTATTTGCCACACCAAAAAGTCCTCCCCTAAAACAACCTTCATTGAGTTGAGCTTGTGGTACCAATTAGTGAGTTTCATTGCATGCTCGCGGACACCGCTAACACCATCATACTTAGTCTTAGTCAACAAACTAAAATAGTTTGATTTTTCAGTCTTATCAAACTTATTGAACTTGTTCCTTACGTCTATCAAAAATTTCTTAGCATTTGTGGCTTCTGAAATATTATCCTTGATGATCTTCTCCATGGTATGCTTCATGATCATCAAACATATCTTATTGGAATGAGCCCACTTATAATATTTCATCTTCTCTTCAACAGAAGATGTATTAGTAGGTACAGGAGGCTCATTCTCAGTGAGAGCAACATCAACACATGAGATTGCTAGGAATAGTTTAACGATTCTGCCCAATCTTCATAATTAGTTCCATTCAACTTGATCAAGAAACCTATTTGCATAGGCAAAGCTGGAATTGAACATATCAACAATAACATATTAATCCACAGAGAATGTTGAGCTTTCAACCACAATATTATATCCTCAAAACTAATATCGAGAAAATATTGAAAACTTTAAGGATATAACTAACCACTCACCAAGAATTATGTTAAAAATAAACAAATCGAATGATAAGTTTATTATTAATATAATCTTAATGCAACAATGAGAACAAGCAATACAATATTGTTCTGAACACAATCTGTCTCACAAATGTGAGATCAAAATTATGTAAGAGATCCAATAATTTTTACAAAATTAATATTTTATCACAATCCGAACTCTCAAGCATGAAAAATATCCAACATTGTTAGCAAAATACATTTACAACATACTCAAATAAAATCATCATTAATTTAAAATTTACCAAAATATAAATATTTAATCACTTTGATAATTACAAGTCCATTATAAAAAAATCCCAAAAATTAATCTATTTATAAATCAATATTCATTAAAAATAATCATAATTAATATTTCGTAAGTTTGTAAAATTTCTTCGATCTTAAGGACCCGTATTTACTACCTTTCCTAATTTGCAATTTTTGGCAATTTATCAATTCTTGGAAGTAAAGACATTTGATCGATATAAATATCAATGCAAATTTTCATTTAAAAATCAAAATTTCCTTTAATGTGGCAAAGTAGGCCCACGATACATTAAAATCTTATTCATTACTCTTTGCGGTTCCTGCCGCCATTGTTTTGGCAAGCGGAAATCAAAATTTGGCATTTCAATTAATTGGCATGGTCACGGCATTCAAAAAAAATTGTGCCTCGTAATGGCAATCTTGATCCCTCCCAATTATTTAAAAGAATTAAAAAAGAATTCTGGAATTGAATTGACGAAAGGATGATTTATGGCGTGTGTCTTAATCCAATGAAAATTTTGGTTTTGTCTCCTAACATATTAACTTATTCGTCAAACAAATAATTGGAACATTATAGATAATTATTTAATTTTGCTTTTACGGTAATTAAAATTATCAAAAAGTCTTAATCCTATTATAATTTCTAAATTAATGTTTATGAAAATTGGGAGAAAACATGGTTAATTGAGAATCACAAATTTAAACTAATTGATAGATATAAATAATTTCAAGTATAATCCAATTATGATATATAAAACTATCAAAATAGATAAGCAAAGAAAGATTAAAGCCTGGAATTGAAAAGTTTGGAGTCATTATCATCTTGATTTTATTCTTTCTTATTATCTATGTAGAAAATTAGAACTACTCCCAATATTAATGGCACTCTCATACAAGTGTCTTATCTCTTCTTCAAAGAAAATAAAATAAAATAATTAATTATTCGACAATCGTAAGACTCTTTTAATTATTAATTAATAATGAGTCTAGTCCATCTATTATCAAGGAGCCTAATCATATATATATATATATATATATATATATATATATATATATATATATATATATATTTATATTCTAAACAATAATTATGAATTTATATGTAACTCAATCAAATAATAATAATAATACTTACATAGTATTCTGGCAATTCAGTTAATTTGGACAAATTACTAATTTATGTACATCTAGGAAACAAGTATTTTTACATAACAAGTACACTCGTACCTACAATAGTACCCTCTTGATTATTGTTCCAAATATTAGTTAAATAATGATTTGCAAAAAATAAAATCACATGAGAAAACATGATATTATTAAATATATTCAATGTTAAAAGATACACATTTTTTCATTTGTCAAATATGAAGAAAAAAATTATAATTATATAAATATCAAATGAGGGTGTCAAATAACAATTAAATAAAGGTTAAATAATTATAAAAAATAATAAAAATAATTAAATATATGATCTAGAAATAATTTATAAAACTAAAAAGTAAAGAAAATTAATATAAGTTTTAAAATTATCTCATAAATTAAAAATATTTTAATAATTTAAGATAGTAGGGAAAATAATATGTACACACTTCCTCGTCCCATATCCAGCTTAAAAGATAAAATAATATACATACATATATCTATATTTGTACCTAGTTAATATATAAATTTCTCATTAAAATCGAGATAAATTTATACAATACCTACGAGAAGAAAATTAGATTATACCTATGTTAGTATATGTTACGCACATAGAGTAACAACCATCAATGAACAAAAGAAGTGACTAATTACATATTTTGACAATATTCAACATCCAAAAATAAAAATAGAACTAAATGTCCAAAGAAAATTAGCAAAAGAGAATTAAGTAAAGATAAAAAGAAGACAAAAGTTAAGAGGGACAATAAGAAGATATAGAGACAAAAGAAGTAAAAATAAGGAGAAACACAGTAAACAAACACTGCCACCAAAATGAAAATATTGTTACATAAAATATAAAACATAATGTTTTGAATCAATAATAAATAATGTATATATTATCTTCCAGGACACCAATTCAATCTTTAAATATTTGAAATATTATCAATTTAGTTTTAAGAAAACAAAAAAAAAATTAATTTCTAAATAGGTAAAATAAATAAATTATATACTGATATTATAGTTTAATAATAAAATAATTTTTTTTATGGTTAACTTGATTTTAAATTGTTTTTTACTAATAAAATAATTTTATAAAACTTAAATATAAGATATTATTTTAGAACTTCAAAACTAAAATGAATAGCTTCTTCTCTCATGAACTAAAAGGATTTAAATGTATTCTATAAAATTAATATAACTTAATAAAATAAATATTTTTTTCTCTCAACCTAATAAAATGATTTAAATGCATTTGCTATGAATGATACAATCAACTTATTTAACTACATGTCATTCGTATGACTCCAACGGTCCACCACGTTGACCAAATGATCATATATCATGATATTGGGAAGTGTGCTAAAAGACGCCCAAATAGTATTTGTCTCAAATGAAACGTGAACAGCGCGGTAACTAAACGAAGGAAACTCTAATAATGACTTTCTACACAATTCAAGAGATTTGTGGAGAAAATAACATAACTAAATATTTTATTGATATTTAAATAATCTTATGATAAAAACATAATTAACTATATCATAAATATTTTATTTTTAATATAAAATAATACGTGTTTATCTCATATATTTATTAGAAAAATATAATCAAATACCTAAAAAATATTTTATTTTTAATATAAAACAATACGTGTTTAGGTCATATATATATATATATATATATATATATATATTAGAAAGATATAATCAAATACCTAAAAGATATATTTTATTATGGCAATGTTAAAAATAAAATTGAATATACAGTAAATATTTATAGAATATTTATGTTTTATTTATTAAAACCATGAATGAATTTATTTTATTTTTTATTTGTTTTAACTTTTTTATAATTTATGTCATCTTAATTTTTTCAACTTTTTTTATAAATATATGTATTAGACACTGACACGTCATTTAAGAACGTGTCCGAGCTTTGTAACTTTTAAAGATAAATCAAAATTATTATTCTTTAATAAAAGTTCAAAAACATGCATATCTTCTTAAGACTTTTTTTTCTATAAGTTTATCTAGAGGTTTGTTTTAACCGTTCTTCTTTTCTATTGTTTTTTTTTAATAATATTTTTTTCAATATTCTTTTTTAATTTTTATTTTCAATTTTATTTTATCTCCTTAACTTGTTGAGATGCGAGAGAAATTAAAATTATTTTGTTTTCTTTATGAGTGAAAGTTATTTTATTAGTATAACCATCCTATATAGATCTATGGTCATATTGGTATAAAAATAAAGTAAGAAAAGATATAAGATTAATCCATTGTATATAATGAAAACATAAGGTTATGTATTTATAGATAAGAAACATACAAAACGTATGGCTTAAGCCCATTACATCTAATATTCCCCCTCAAATTGATGCATATAAATTGTATATACAAGGTTTGTTACAAATATAATTAGTTCTAGATCACCGTAAAGATTTAATGAAACAAAAAATAAAAATACTTTGACAACCACTCAAATAATATCACCCTTTGACAATGGTGACCTGGCAGCCGTTGTTTACGTGTTGAAGGGCAAACTTGTATTATCGTATTTTAATTCAAATGAATTTTCAAGAAAAAAATGAGTGAGCTTGCAGGATGTGAAAAAAGTGAGAGTGACTGAACGAGTAGAATAGAAGTCGAAGTCATTGGAAGAGACGGAATAAGGTCAAATCAGAGCGATGTCGTCAAAGGAAGAAGATCTGAGATGTTTGTTGTGACCTTGAAATCATAAAAAGAAAACAAAGTTTTAGGATTTTTCATCTTGAAAGCTGGATTGGGGACAAAAGAGGGAAGTGAGAAGGGGCGGCACCAACCACCTCACCAGAAGACCACACATCACCGCTACCCAAAAAGACAACCACCCATCGGAGAACTGCAACCTAACGACCAACCATCGCTTTAAAGCACCGCCTGTGAAATCCCTTTTCGTCACACAATAAATCACAACAGGAAACGACGACACAAACCAAATGCAATCCTAAACCTAAATTCATTTCATCTTGACATTAAACTCCTTTCCCCCAATAAAAAAATATTTATTTTAATCCAATCACCACCTCCAATTAAAACACTATTGTTATAGTCAACTCACTGCCACGTAAGGTTGTCAAGTAATTGGCATGCCATGTGACAGTGTCAAACCATCAAAAATCTAAGTGAAAATATCTAATAATTGATCATTCAAATTAACAAGCTCAATCTTAATATCTCTAGATCCAATCTTTTCGCAAAGAAAATGATAATCAATCTTAATATATTTGGTATTTTCATGAAAGACAGGATTTGAGTTAATAAGAAGAACAACCTCATTGTCACATATTTGAGTGACCTCTTCAAATTTCAATTGTTTAAGCAATTGATTGAGCCAAATAAGCTCACAAGTAGCACTATATATTTGTGCACTAAATCTCACCACAACATTTTATTTCTTACTCTTCCAAGAAATCAAATTGAATTACATATTTATTACATTAAATTAAAAATAAGAATAAAGATGAAAACTATTCTATTATTTAATTAAAACTAAACTATTATTTAATTAAAACTAAATGTGGTTATTTCATTTTGACTTAACATTGTAAAGTTTTTTATTTTAAATAGTGAAAATGCTTATAATATTTTACTTAAATTGTCTGAATATTTAAAATATCCTATCTTCTTCTCAATATTTTAATCCATTTTTAAGAATTATCAAGCTTAATATTAAACAAAAGCAAATTCTCTGGTCAATTGATGTATTAGATGTTGCAATTGGCTTTCATACTCTTACAAGTGGCAAAGTGGACCTTGACCAAGTCTGCCAAAATTTGGCTAGTAGGGTTGATGTTCTTAACCCACTAAGCATGTCATAGTTTGGTTGGTTGACTCATCCACCAATCCATTTTTTTTTAAACTAAAAATTAACTTTTTGTATTATATTATTTGAAAAATGCAAATAGATAATAATATTGTAATTTAAATCATTAATACTTAGAAATTAAATTTTAATTATTAATTATATAATTAATGTAGTAATGTAACATGTAAAAGTAATAATTATTTTAATTTATCCAATTAGAGAAACATTAGTTAATAAATTAAAAACTTAAAGAATATTTATATGATTAAATATGGTTTTTAATATATATACATATAAAACAAATCTTAAAAATACAATATTTAAAAAAGCAAAAATTAAAAAAAATTGATAAGATAAACCAAGATTTTCAACCTATTTTACTTGCCTCTCTTTTTATAGGCCAATGGAGAGTCAAGCTAAAATGGGTTAGGCTAATCCATCTTGCTATCCCTAATCATGACGAGTTCTTCCGGTATCTCCGTAATTTTAATATTCCATGTTTAAACATAAGTAAAAGACATAATTGTCATTGGTATTAGAAAAATAGGTTAGAGAGAGGAGACGAAGATTTGAAGACGTTTTGGAGGTGGAAGGTTACGGCGATTGCGGTGATCGAAAGCAGTGGTGGAAGAACGTTGTTGCTGTTGGAGTGGCGGTCGTTGAGGTCGTTCTAGGCTGAGCGAGGGAGGAAGGCGGTGCGTTCAAGCTTTCATCGTCGTCGAGTTATATGTAATTTGATTTTTTTTGTTTTCAACATTCTTACGAATTCCCGAAGCCGTAAGCTTCTCATTAGTAAATACTAAGTTACAGACTACACAAACCGTAAAGAAGAATTTTTTTCAAACGACTTACGGATTATACAATATGTAAGTCTGAAATGAAGAATTCATGAGTTAAGGATTGTGTAATCCATAAGTAATTTGAAAATCGTAGAAGTTTACGGATTATACAATCCGTAATGGTAGAGGTGTATGAAAAAATATTGCGGATTGTAGCATCCGTAAGTGTTGATGAATTACGAATTATAGAATCCACAATGCATTTTTGGAAACACCTATAAGTTACGAGTTTTACAATGCGTAAATACTTATTTTGTTCAATGACCTACGAATAACACAATCCGTAAGTCATTTCAAAATTACGGATTATACAATTCGTGAGTCATTGGAAAAAATTCAATACTTACGGTTTGTAAAATCCATCATTTACAGGTTTTTGAAAAATGCATTACAGATTGTATAATCCATAATTCATTACTCGTATTATGGATTTCACAATCCGTAAGATTATTTTAAAATTTTTTATGTTTGTTTTGATTTGTTTGTGTGATTCTTTCAAATGATTTATTTAGTCTACGATGGAAGGAGAATTTTAGAGTAAAATTTCTAAAGAAGTAGATAAGATATCTGATATGGAAGAACCACATCAAAGTGTTGTTATGGTTAACGAACATGAATGTGGTTTACATTTTTCAACAATTGAGGTAAATGAATTTAGTTATATTGAATGTTGTTATTGGATAAATTGTGATAGTGACCTTGAAATTTTGTTAATGTTATATTTAGGTATTTCCTACTAGAGATCATTTACTTGAATGGGTTTGGAAGGTTGTTTTTCGTGTTGGATTTTTGGTTGTCATATTGCGATCTGATAAAGCAATAGGTCAACAAGGAAGGAAGACATTTATATTGTTGGATTGTGAGAGAAGTGGGAAATATAGAAATACAAGAATGATTTGGAGGTTACCATTACAGCGACAGGAAAGTGTGATTGTCCGTTTAGATTGCGGGGTAAACCCATTCCAAATGGAGAAGGTTGGGTGTTGAAGGTGATATGTGGATTACATAATCATGATCTTGTTGAGACATTAGTTGGACACCCTTATGGAGAAAAATTGAGACCTGGTGAACATGCTTAAACGTACATTGCAAAATAGCATGGGAGATTTGTGTACTTGTTGAGATGCAACCAACAACATCCTTATTCTTTAACATAATGAAATTAAAGCTTCATTTGAGACGAGTCTACATGTTGTTGGTCATACCTTCAACGTGACATTATACAAAAATTTGGTGGGTGTGGTTAGCAAGTATGCTTTGGTGCAGATAGCTGAATAAGTACTAAGAGTTAAAAATGTCGATTTTGATAGTAAGCATTGTGGTTGTGTCCTCAAATCTACCCTTGGATTGCCATGTGCTTGTGCATTAGGCTAAATATCAGTTCGGTGTCATACCACTTAACGAAGTTCATGTTATGTGGACTAGACTAAGCTTCTCAGATATATCATCATGTCAGTCATCTTGTGAGTTGTCAATTCAATAAGAATTTGATGTGATTGCTAATCGATTTAAAGAGGTTGATATCAGAGGAAAACTTGCAAAGAACAAACTTCGTGAAATTGCTTATCCTGACATGACATCCATATGTCCGCCGAGAGAGAAAGTCAAAACTAAAGGCTCACAAACTCATTAACAAAAAATGCATGAGAAGTCAACAAAGCGTAACCCATCTTATTTTGAGCATGTTGATAAAATTCATTGCATCAATGATAGATGCTCTACACTGAAGGGGTCGAGGGGTAAATCACAGTTGACACTTAGTTTGAAAGTTGTTCCAATGCTTGATTAATTACATCCGATTTGTCACCCATTTATCAAAGAAGTCATTGATGTGAAGGCAGATAGAAATTGTGGATATCGACCTATTGTTGCACTTTTGGATATGGCTGAAGAATCATGGTCATTGGTTCGAAGGGATTTTTTCAAAGAACTTTGTGCTTGGCGTGATGAATATGCTGCCATTTTAGATGGATTTGATCGAGTTGAGGAACTAAAGAAGTCATTGCTAGTTGAAGGATCGTCAACTGTAAGAATTATTTCATTAAGTTAATTATGTAAGTCATGTAGATATAGTATAATTATCATAATATGTACATCTTTTAACATGCAAGCTAGTGTCGAGAAATGGATGACGATTCCAGACAGGGTTATGCCATTGCTAGTAGATATAATGTCATATTAGTTTGCTTATCACTGAAGCAGAACATAACCATATTTCCATTAAGAAGTACACTTCCGAATGTGGTACATTTGCATCGGATAATATGTATAGGCCATGTGTATGGGTCAGATTTTGTCCAGGTATGTGTAATAATTAATTACAAATAACGCAACCAAAGTTAAATATTTGCAGGTATGTGAACATCAATGTTAAATATTTGCAGGTGATATTACGAGAGGGTTGTCCTTTACCTACAATTGACATGTTTTGGTCGAAGTATTGTTATGCAGAGGCAAGATTGTGGTCATCATATTACGTGGGTTATTTGCAAAGTTTTACAAACATGTTATGGGTGAATAAGTTGCACATTAATCTTGGAGATGATTGATTATTGTAAAACTATTATTTGAAGTTATTGAAGTTTATACAATTTTATGTTAATTTTACATAGTATTTACTTCTTGTTAAAAAAAGAACAAAATAAAATGACAGAAGAATCAATAAAAGATATGAAAATAACATGAAGTACTAATCCATATAATATCAAATACAAATAATAATATAGTATGAGGTATGTGCAATAATATAATATGAAATACAGATATCAACTGTGTCATGCCCTCCTGCCATGCACTGATCTTGAACGACATATATAGACATCCCCATCACCACAACCTCGTCGGGCTATCTGCAATCTCTCTTGAGTGCCCTCATAAGCTGTAGTGCCTTCAGTTACATCGCGACAATCAATCATTTTTTGCAAGATGCTTGCAATACGTCTAAATAAACTCTGCAAAATGAAAATAATACACATTAAACAAAGCAAACATTTACATAAAATTAAACAAAAAAACAACCAAAATGACATACTGAAGCCTAATCCTCTTCTAGCGGGGGACTTGGTCTCTGCCAGCTGGACTATGAGGACAACAATGAGATGCCACATGCAGTCGGTCATCCTCAGCATGAGGACTAATGAATGGATGGGAGATATGCATAAACCAATTCATGTACTTCTGAGCATGCATGTGACTCAAATGTTGGGGTAAGACCACTGACCAAATGATCAGCAAAATGTAAGCAGTTATAGTCAATGGTCTCAAAAACACCACCGTCATGTCGCAAAACAGCAGCTGAAATCCTCTGCTCGTACCCAAACTGTGGCAATACACGATTCGGCATATATCTCTGAATAGTCACCCCATATTGGATGAAACCCGAAATAATGATATCAACTCAAATGGCTGAACTGGTCTATGCGAATGATATGGAGTCAGACAACGTCACTATATGTCAATCGGTCTAAATGGGCCTAAACATCAATGAAGCTCGATATGACATCCCACAACATACCGAGCTGCCTGTGGCATGGCCTCATCATATATGGAATTCACAGTCTTTGTTCCCATAAACTGGAAGTGCTCGTAAATTCATGCCTATGTTATTTTAAATAAATCAAAATTAATTATTTTCAATACATAAAGATATATAACTTCTTACATACAATTAAATTAACAATAACATTTTACCTAAAGAATAGTAATGTAGCCGACCAACTATTTTGTATTACCAAGACATGCATTCCCTAACTGCCCATACATGTATGTTAGAGCAGCTGCTCCCCAAGCCCATTGTCCACACATGTCAAGTTCTCTAAATAGTGCAAGGTAGCAGACAAAAATCCAAGTCACACTCTTATTTGCAAAAATAGTGCACCCCAACACATGCAATAAGAAGGCTTTAGCAGCATACCCCATGACCGTTCAATGTAACATTACTCGTATACCTCCCTCAACCAACTCATTCTCACCTAGGGGCCACGACACTATTTCAACTCTTCATTTGCTTGAGTTTTTGAGACACCTAGTAACTCCATCAGCATCTCCTTGGCATCATTATGTTCCAAAGTTACATATGTCGGGAATTGTCCCTCAATAAGAATATGAAGAATAGACGACACATCGTCTAATGTGATTGTCATCTCTCCTACCGGCAGATGGAAGGAGTTTGTATCTCTATGCCATCTTTCAACAAAGGTTGTAATTAAGTCTTTGTCAACAACTTCATACCCAATCTTGCACAGAGGGAACAATCCAGAATTTTCTACAAAAACATACACTTGTGAACAAGGAATGCCAAATTTATTTAATTTTCTACCATGGGAGACCAACTTCAATTCTCCCCGTTCCTATACAAAACAAAAAACAATACAATTCATATTCATAATTGTTATGTACCTAATTAAATTTAAACCAACAACACATTACAAAAAATTGTAAATATTTTACCTCATCAGTCCACAGCCTAAATGTAACATGATCTGGATAACTAACCAAAATAGAAGGATCAGAAAGGCCTCTTGGGAATCCTTCCGCATCAACATTAGGAGGAACATTCCCAATAACAACTCTATCACATCTATCCCCTTGCTCACAGAGGTTGTCGGTCTCTCTCGACCTTCAGCGTGGGATGAACCTCCTCTAGTTCTCACCATAATTCTGAAATGAAGCATACATCTCCAATAAATCATTCAAATTTTGCAATCAAATAAATATTCACTAAAACAACAAAGTTTCAATCAAACAAATATACAAAATTCACACAATCAAAAAATAACAATTTCAATGAAAATCATAATTTCAACACTTGCGGATTACACAATCCGCAAATCATTCAAAAAATTGAATGACTTGCGGATTACACAATCCGTAAATCATTCGAAAAATCGAATGAATTGCGGTTTCTACAATTCATAAATCATTCAAAAAATCGAATGAATTGCGATTTCTACAATCTGCAAGTCATTCGAAAAATCGAGTTAAAAAACGGTTTCTACAATCCGCAATGCCCATTTACAGTAAAAGGGAAGGACCACCATCACCGTCCTATGTCGTCAATACACCACATCTACCACTACAACATACAATTAAACTTATAATAATACTTACCTTTCCTTCAATTGCCTGTATAGGTGCCAAATACTCCAATCTCCAATTCCCTACCTTTTGTGCGAGAAGATGGCTTCTGTTTTCTCTAAATGTGAACGGCGGAAACCCTAAACCCAAATAAGGTGTTGTTGGTAACCAAAGACGTAGGAGGTGCAATAGGTACAACAGGTGTAGGAGGAGCAGGAGCAGCGAAGGCGTAGAGGTGGGAAGGTCAGAAGGTGCAGGATTTCAATGAATGGGGATGAAGGGTAAGATTGGTTTAAATATATTTTTAAAGGGTAAAATTGTATTTTCACGAGGTGAATAAAGATCCTGTATAGGTGCAGGAAGATCCTATAGCGGTGCAGGAAGCAGTCCCTAATCATACTTGATAAAAAATAAAAATCAACCTAGCAAACCCTTTTCGATTAGTTTATTACCATCAATTGTAGAAGCTTGCTAACCACCATGGTCATTGACTCAATTTTTCAAAATCTTTTCAATTCAGAATCGATTCATTATCATCACTTAAAATAGTTCAAAAGAAATAATTAATAACCATTTGTTATCTTGCTTTATTATTAACTTAAATTTAATAAAAACTAAAAAAAAAAATGGTATGTTGTCTACGCATATCCCTTCATAACTTCAAATAATTATCTTATGCATGATTTGGAATGACCATTCTTTGTTTTATCGTTATCTTTCTTAAGATATCGATTTTATGGTATATGTGAATGACATTATATAATAAATAGTGATAAAGAGATTATTGTAAAACTAAAAATTATTTTGCTCAAAAGTATTTCAAACTAAAGATTTAAGACACCTTTAAGATATTTCTTTGATATCAAAGTGGAACAATCCAAAAATGATTTACTCATATCTCAAAAAGAATATACTCTTAACATTTTAGAAGCAATAATAATAAATGTTAAGTCAGGAGACACACTAATGGATATAAGTGTCAAACTTGTATTCTGACTAAGGAAAACCTTATTTCAATCCTAGGACACGTTGAGGTTAGTTTAAGCTGAATTACCTCATTGTTACCTGTCTTGACAACACCTTTGAAGTGAGCATAATAAGTTAATTTTTAAACTTTCTTTATCAAGATCATTGGAAAGCTTGTGCCTAACCGAGAAAAACCTTATTTCAATAAGATACCAAAGGTTATTCAGAAAGGTAAATTACCTCGTTGTGACCAATACTGACATCGTTTTTGCAGTGAGCAAAGTTAATTTTTAAACTCTCACTGTCATTATCACTAGGATGCAGTCGTACATATCCTAAAATATATTAAAAGGCTCCAGAAATGGAAAATACGCGTGCTTGCTACTAAACCCACTGAGCAAATATAAATACAAATCTCTACACTAAAATATAGCTAAGAACGAAGAGCCGAAAAAAAACATAGGTTATTCATTTACATGTAACACGGGGCAAGATCATGGATTGGATCTATCACCTCCAATTCTTCACTACCGTACAATTTTTCTGGCTCCTCAAAGAATAGCCATTTTTTTTAAACTGAGAATACTTCGGGAATGTTTGCTTCTTAGGCTTCTTTAATTCTAGTTTTTTTTTATACCTCCGACCTCTAAATATTTCGCGACCATTCAACCACTTGGAATAATTTTTCCCAGTCTTACACTCAAGGAAATCTGCAAGTTCATCATAATCGGATAACTTTTTGGGGTCTTCTAATATGCTATTAAGAAACATTTCCCCATTGCATGCTTTCTCTGTTCCATCCTTGTCGTTACAGGAGGTGAAGGAATCCGTTCTGAAAAATACAGGATGGTTCAGAAAAAACACAAAAGAGGAATAGTATTAAAAATGAAACCAATCAATTGGAGGACAACTTGTTTACGCAAAAACATGTCTACTTCACCACAAAATTTGAGAAAATACAAGATATTTGCCACTAAATTTCAGTGGAGCTTATAAATCAATTGCATAATCATCATTTTTTGGGGGTCAGAGAAAAAGTTTTAAGGGAAGCTAAGGAGGGAAGGTAGCCTTTGTTCTTGGGAGACAATGGTACTTCCAAATAGTATAAGCAAAATATGAAGGATCCATAGCCCAAAGCGAGCCCAAGACATTCCACTAGAGCTAGCTCTCATCGCTTGATTGCATAATGTTTGTTACTACATTTGGGAGGGAAAAAATGCATGAATAAAATAACACAACAATAATTCAAGCAATCTAAATATCACAAGTGGAACCACTGTTAAATTAAACTAAATGGAATCCCTCAAACTCAGTGTACCATTGATACACTAAACTAAATGAAGTCCCTCAAGATCTAAATATGCCCCAAAATTGCAAGATAAGAGAATAGGCAGTATAATTTAATCAAATAAAGGGTAGTCCTTCAAGCTTCCAGAGAGGCCATAACTAGGACAGAAGACAACTGCTCCTTAACAACTAACCGCGGAATTAGAAGGTCTCTAACTATGTACCCAACAGCGTGGTGTTTTCATGGGCTTAACAATGAATTGAACTTATGATGGCTATTCAAGCGCCCGTTAAGCAAGCCTCAAATTACGTGCTTGAATAGAGAAATTGAGCATCTAAAACTGAAAAAGCAACACCAGGTAAAGCCTAAAAAAATATAGATATATGTACCTCAAATAACATGATTGAATTCTACGAAACTCTGCTACAACTTTATAGACAGATTGCTTATCTCTTGCACCCTGCAAAATTTATCGACCATTTAGAATGTAATATAAACTAAATTCAAGTTCATGAGAACTGAAGACACAATTCACCTTTCCACTCTCATATGAAATTTTGGACAAACAAGGTCGCAATGACAGACCCCTCAATGATCCCAAAGCAAGTAAATCTCCCTCCTCAAAAACAAACAGATACATCGATGCCATAAGTACAGATATACACCCCTTTGCTAGCAATTCAAGTCCATTTTTAAAACTTAAAGATAGCAAGCCAGTAAAGTGCACGAGCAATGACATGGAGACTTTGTAATTTGATTTCTGACTTTTCATCTCATCATACAACAAAGTTTGAATTGGTAAACAGATCTTAAACTGTTGAAAATGGTCAATGATGCTGATCAAGAAATCATATTTCTCACGCACAATGGCACTTTTCATGGTCTTCAAACAATCTGAATCACCACTATTACTTAGATACTTCATTGCCTGTAGCAATGAAGCACTCATCAGCTTCAATATGGATGCAAGAAGACATATATCTTGTGCACTAGTGTTTTCCTGTATATTGTATACAGCATCTCCAACTGCATCTTGAGAGAAAGCTTGATGGATTATGCAATTTAAGATAGAGGTAATCACTTCCCTTAATGAATCATCATATAGGTATTGTCTCTCTTTCATAAATGAAATGTACTCGGTCAAAAGATGGGCTTTTGTTTTGGAGAACAATTTGCATTGATTGGAATTCCATGAATCATCTGATTTTGATAAGACTTTTTTTAATCTGTTCCTGGTGCCTTGCTGGATATAAGATTCAAATTTTAGCTGACCTCTGTGAAGAAGGTGAGAATTGTTGGAACATTTCAAGTCAACACGAAAGCCGTCTATTTGCAAACTGGACACATGTGTAGAGTACAAGATAACAGATTTTTGAAGTGCTGTTAGGTGGAAATTGGCTAAAATTTCTGAAGATATGTCAGAACCAATGACTTCAGAAACCATTGAAACTATGTGTGCCTGGAACATCTTTGGTGCAGAGAGCACAACAGGGTCATGCAGCAACACAATGGACGGCGCAATGCTAAGTTCAGGAAATCTGAAATCCTTATCACAATGTAAAAATAATCTAACTGTGAAATCCTCAACTGCTTTCTCATCAGAAATTGTTGACAGGATGAAATGAGAAGATAACACCTCCAGGACAATGGCAATATCACCTTGGATGGAAGATACTGAATCAGCAATCATAAGATACCTTCTCAATGGTTGGTGTCTTAAAAGTTCATCTGCAAATACCTGAGATAACATGTGCAAGTTTAGATTAATAGAACTCCAGTAAGAATCCTATACAAAATTCAATGTGGCAGATGTTTAAAATGCACAAAACTAGTAAGACTGTTGCCTGGTGGCCTGAAAGTTACAAGTTCAAATTGTGGAACAATCTCCCTGACCACAATAGGTGGGAGCCTAAAGCACTGGAGAAAACCCTTTTGTAACAATCATTAATCATTTAATACCACCATCACATAGACATTTGGTCCCATCCTTACTGAAACTAAAAACTCATTAGCTGATGAAACAAAGACTAATTTTTCCATTTACTGATTTCTCTCCATTTTATGTTATTTCCAGAAACCGGATAATTTTACCATCAAATTAAAAGCAGAATCCCATTTCCACAGTACAGCTGTCCATGGATGTTACACGTAGGCAGCAGATTGGAAACGAGGGGACAAAAATAATGGTGTATATTGGAATCTGAAGTGGAAAACACATCCATACAAGAAATGAGAAGAATCGAAACAATTGCATTACATGAGAGAACACGAAACAAAGTTTTCTTGGGTTCCAAGCTGACTTGGTCATATCAGAGGCAGAATAATAATGATTATAGTGACACTCGAATCAACTAGAAATTAGTCAGATAAAAACGGAAAAGGAAAATCTCACGAGAAACCAAAAAAGGAATCTTTACTTTAAAGCAGCTTCAGAAAAAAAAAATGTTTACCACACAGTCCAACTGCATTGTTAAATCCACACAGAGAACAAATAAAACTTTACTTTAAGCAACTTCTGAAAAAAAAGTTTATCACGCAGTCTAACAGCATGTTTGATCCACTTAATATTCTATACCAAGGCTCTGTTTGGATAAAATAAAAATGAATCTACCATCTCCTCTATGTTAAAAAACTAAAATCAACAACCTTTTATAGACAGCTTCCTCAGCTAAAATCTCCAAAAGCTTAAGTGAATAAGTCAAATTTCATTACTAAAGAATTACGATTCATTTTAACTTCTTCTTTTTTTTCTTTCATACATTAAGTACTTGAGAAGAAGTATTTCCAAACAGGTTCTAAATCTACAAGAAAATGATAACAGAATTCTAGATTTAAAAACTATTTAGACAAAAGTTTTAAAACAAAAGCTACATCTAATTAGGAACCAAATCCAGAATCATCTAATTAAAACAAAACATACCTCAAGCAGCGCGCGCAGAAACGGAAGACAGGTATCATCGAGGTCCAAGTCGACGTCGGAGAGGAAGTTACGAAAGCGCACGCCGCGACGTTCGGTGACATCGAGAGAGAGGAAGGATTTAAGGATGCGAAGAAGGGAGCGGCACTTGAGAAGGAGGAACTTCTGGTCGAAGTGCGGGAGCGTCAGGAGAAGAAGACAGCAGCGCAAAATGAGAGAAAGGTCTTTAACAATTGGCCACAGCCGCGAATGCGGAGGCGGAAGGGGCCGAGGGTGAAGGTCATGGCGGTGGCGCAAAGGAAGATCGGAGAAGAATCGGTGGAAGGTGGAGTGGAGTTGGCCGAAGAGGGTTTCGCAGACGCCGCGATGATCTTTGCCTTGGAGAATTGGATCTTGAACGGTGGCGTTGGAGAGTGATTGGTACAGTTCAAAATAGTTTGCGTCGGCCATAGGGTTCCATAGAATCGTATCTGTCTGTGACTGAAGGCGGGAAAGGGAAGATGCAACACCAGCCAACACAAGCTTTTTGAATTCCACAGTAAAGATTTGATGAACTTTTTTTTAATACTTTATTTCTAATTCTTCTTTACACTTCTTTCTAAAGTTATTTTTTATTATTAAATTTAATATTAATAACAACTTTTTACTCTTAAGTTCAAAAAATTAATTAAAGTCGCGTATTTTTTTAACTCGAAAACTAATTCATTAACTAAAATTAAGTTTGATAAAAATACATAGAAAAAAATAGGGAATTCACATTTGGGTAAAGGAAAAAAAATTACACTCAAAATCCTTTCTAAAAGAGTTTTAAATTTTAGCAAGGTGACACATCTTTTATTTTATTCTATGTAAAGCTCTTAATGTAGTGTTATCTTTTAATTAATTCTCTTAATACTTTTGTATGATCTTTTAGTTTTATCACTAATTATGATTTGTTTAATAACAAAATTAAAAATTACATGGTCTTTGTGGTGGGTCTCTCAAAAATTCAAAGAGATTATGATTCTATCTTTGTGGTAGTAGACAATTTTAGCAAGATAATCTATTTCATACCATGTTAGATAAATGATGCTAACTACATCTTTAGACTATTGATATGGAATTCCTCATGGTGGAGGTGTAAAGCTAGAAGCTAGGAGTGTAACTTCAAGGGAGGAATGACTTAGGTTGTAGTATCGTTCCACTCAAATAAGGAAGGAAAGGTTCTTGGATGAATTATTGGACAAGTTTTGATTGAATTATTGGATGAACGTGATCTTTTATGTTTTACAGAAATCTTGGAAATGAAAACAATTAAAGAAAATGCAAGAAATAAAGATAATGCTAGGAATTAGAATAACACTTTGCCTCACCCAAATTTATGAGATAATTAAGATGGTGATTATTCACTTGTGAGCTAACCCACAAGATAAGAATAAATGCTAGGAATTGGGAAAAACCTTGAGTTATTCAACTCTATAAGATAAGTAAGATGGTGAATCGTCACTTGTGACCTAGCTCACAAGATAAGAAACTCCAAAAGAGAAAACTTTGCACTTTCCTTTCTCGATGATCCCAGATACGCTAAGAGATAAGCTAAAAAGCACCGCTCTAGAATAAGCAAAGAAGAAACATCACTTGAGATATTACACACTCAAGATTTTAAAGATTTCTATTCATTTCCAAGTCTACCAAAATGAGTATGATAGGTCTCTTTATATAGAGTTCACGGTGGGAAGGGAATAGACAAACCCATTCCTTTCGTTAACTAATGTCCAAACAAAGCCTAGAAAAATAAAAGGAAAAAGACATTTATTTTAATTTTTTGTATCACAAACTATTTTTCAGAGAAGTTGTTAGATTACATGGTTTACCCAAAACTACACTGTCTGATAGGGATGTCAAGTTTTTAAGTCATTTTTGAAAAACTTTTTAAGAAAGACTTGGAACTAAACTTTTGTTTTCCACCATATGCCATTCTCAAACTGATGGGCATAGTGAGGTGGTAAACAGGGGTTGCTAACTATGAAGAAGAATTTGATCTACGGATAGATCTTTTTCAATAGGTAAGGTCTGATGGAAGACCATCTAGAAGACCTTATATTGGGCCTCTGATATGGGTTATGGCTAAGAGACTAGAATAGGAAGAAAGAACATAAAAGACTATTCTTTTATACCGGTTGAATTATTAGACCTTCCTTCTTCTTAGCCTAGTAAAAATGTAAATAGGAGTAGAATTCTTTTGTCTAGGATTAGTAATTTCCTTTTGTAAAAAGTAGAAGCATAAGTAGGTTACATCTGGACCTAATTAGGGTTGACTTGGAGGTTAAAATCCTAATTTGCAAGTCAACATTTAATCCTCCTCATTAAGGAAGTCAAAACCCTATTTAAGGCCACCAAGGTCAACACATAGCTAACCACATGCCCACACGACCATGCATAAAGTTAGGAGACATAGTGCTTATAAACACTTAGAAAAACCTTGAAATGCTTGATGTGGGACTCCCTCTCCCTAGGCACCGAATTAGATTAAGTGCAACTGTACTTTGCTTCATTTTAATCCCACATTTATAAAGCTATAAATAAAACCCATTACCCCCTCTTGTAAACTACTTTGAAATAAACTTGAATCAATTATATTATTTTGTTTCTCTTCTTGTTATTTGAAGCCACTAAAAATGGAAATATTCTCTTAAGCTCACCATCAATGATCCTTCCTTGGAAGTGAGGACCTTTAGTGTCGAATCTCTCACTTGAAACTTGGGAAACCTTTTTCTCAAATCTTCTAAGTTCTTCCATTGCATGGAGAGCCCTGGAGTGCTTTCCATCAAACATTAGTCTCACTCAAGCACTAAATAAATGAAATTTTCTACTTCTATCTTAGAAGGTAACCCTAACATTTTTTTCTGGAAACACGTATATACATCTCTACATTATCGATATATTTCTTATCTAGCTCTCACAATCGACCTCTATCTAAAAAATTATCACAAAACAACTGACTCTAACTTCCAACTTACTCCACATTCATTGTGCAAATATTCATTCCATATCTTTCTGATTTGAAGATACCACCTTATATTTATCACGAACTAAAGAAAAGCAATTGACATGGAGTCAATTCATCTTGAAGATGATATCTAGATCCTTTAAAAGTAACCATCTCATATTCACTTAGAATTTGTGTCCATCAACAACAACAAAACACTTATAGTATATAAAAATGCTATACCAAAACAATTGTTAGTGTAAAACTATTGACCTAAAAGACAAAAAAGCTACAAACAAACACTTAATACTATGTGTCTCCTTCATTTGTGTCAAGAGTTTTTCACTATGACAAAGGTTTGTTTAGTATAGTGGGGTAAGGTTCTGGCTAGGAAAGACTTGGTACTTAAGTCATCCAAGTGACGCACCTCTCTTTCTAGGAATCCCCCTTTTATACTTAGCTTATTCTTTTTTTGTGTGAAAACCTTTTATACAAAGCTTAAATATGTCTCATCATTCTAGTGGCAATGAGTCCAGTGGCATATTTGACTTAAAAATGATTTTGAATGAAATTCAATCTTTAAGAATAAACACTAAACTTCAATTTGCCCTAGTTGAGAAGGAACTCAAGACCTTGAGAAAGAAGGAAGAAAATTCAAAAACAAGTACTTCTAGGAGGACTCAATTAAGGGATGAAAGGTTTGAGAGAGAAACCTTTAGGTTAGCTGATTTTTACCAATGTGACACTGACAACAAGCAAAGAAAAGAGAGACTGTGAGAGAGACCCGGGTAGAATTTCCCCATTTCTATGGCAAAGAAGATGTTGAAACATTTTTAGATTAGGAGATGAAAGCGGAACAATTATTTGAGTGTCACCTAGTGAGCGAAGAAAGAAAAGTTCCCTTAGCCACCCTGAGTTTCTAAAGCCATGCCATGCATTGGTGGTTTGCCTTAGTGAGAGGAAGACATCTCCATCAAGAGCCTCTCATATTATATATGAATGACCTTAGGAGTGCATTGAGACGTAGGCATATACCCTCCTATTACCATAGAGAACTGATGGATAAACTTCATAGGTTGAGTCAAAAAAATATGAGTACAGAAGAATACAGACAAAAGATGGAGTTGTGCATGATGAGAGCTGGTATTAGAGGGGAGGAGATTGTCACCATTGCTAGGTTTATGAGAAGATTAAGTCTTGAGATAAGGGACAGAGTAGAACTTCTTCCATATCAAGATTTTCAGGATCTGGTCCAAATTTGCACTAAAATTTAGCAACAAATTTTCAGAAGATGATCAAGAAGAAGTTCTTATTCTGATTCATATCCGAGGGAGGGAAAAACCATCAAAGAAAGACCAAAAGACAGCCCTCCCCAAGCCTAGCAAAAGATAAATTCCAAAAGAAAGATGAGCATGTTGCATCCACTCGCACTAGTGACATTAAGTGTTTTAAGTGTCAAGTTTGAGGTCAAGTCAAGTGTTGTATGGCTAAAAATATAATAACATATGTCTTGAATATTAATGAGTTTTCCAGGGTATCACAATGTACTTCTACAAAGGAAATGTAGGACATCCTAGAAGTGACTCGTGAAAGAACAAATTATGTGAAACGTGTCAGGAAAGATGCACTTATCCAGGAATATGAGTTGTTTAGGATGCAAGAGGGAGAGACAATTGCAGATATGTAGTAAAGGTTCACTCACATAGCGAATCATTTTATAGACCTTGGAAAAGTGTTTAACAAGGAAGAACTCAATATAAAGATCTTGAAATGCTTCGATAGAAGGTGACAACCAAAGGTTACTGTCATATCAGAAACCAAAGACCTCACAACCTTGACCACTGGAGATTATTTCGCAAGTTGAGAGAGCATGAATTGAAAATGAATTGGTTAAAGGAGCAAGAGGATAGAGAAATAAAAGCTAGAGGATTAGCACTCACTATTGTTGCTTAAAATGAAGAAAATAGCAAAGATTTTTCCAGTGGCTACAGTGATGTCGAGACCCTAAATATGTTAACTAGGAAGTTCATCAAGTTTCTAAAGAGGAAACGAAAAGAGAGGAACCAACAAACCAAAAGGTATAGTAAAAAAATCTGATTTTGGTTCTTCTAATTTCACTTCTTTTGGTTATGGCAAGCAGGGCATATATTAAGGTGAATTGTCCAAATCTCTCACACAAAGAGAAAGGCCTACAAAAGAAGAACAACAATAGTGGAAAGGCCAAACGAGCTTACATAGTTTGGGAGGATAATACAACATCATCCAGCACACTAAAGGAGGATGAGTAAGCTAACCTCGATTTAATGGCTAGACATGATTTTGTAGTAAGTAGTTTAATTCAACACCCCTCTCCTGAACTCAACCAAAACACTTTTCATGGTTGAATATCAAATTAAGGATGTTATTAAGTATAATAAATGATTAATTGCTTGAATATATCAGGAAATTTAACACTTTGAAATTTTTAAATATAATAATATTATTTCTATCATAATTTTTTCTTTAAAGTAGAATATAAATTTGTGTAAAAACTCTTGGCCTCTCGACCTTTGTATAGCATCTCAACACAAGATGTCGACTAACTACCCCTCGGCCTTGGTATAACATATCAGCACAAAATCTCAGATACCTACCTCTCGGTCTCGATATAGTATCTCGACATAGGATTTTGGCTAGTTACCTCTCAGCCTTGGTATAACATCTCGACACAAGATCTCGACTAACTACCTCTCAACCTCCGTATAGTATTTAGGAATAGGATCTCAATTAGCTACCTCTCAGCCTCTCGGCCTTCGTATAGCATCTTGGCATAGGATCTCGACTAGCTACCCTCAATCTCGGTATAACATCTTGACAATGGATCTCGGCTGGCTACCTCTCGGCCTCAGTACAATACATTATGTAATTTAACATTAAATTTATTAATTTTAGGTTAACTTATCTTTTACCATGTAACCTTATCTTTACTCACTAAATTTAACAAACAAAATATAATTATATTCCAACTAAAAAGTTATATTAAATAGTCAAGATATTAGAAATGTTATGCTATTAAATTTGGTAAAGAGCCAAACATAATTATTTAAGCCAATATGACAATGAAATAGTATCCTTGCAGATTTAGATTAGTTAAGTTAAAGTTTTTTTTTTCTATGAAAAATGCGAAGTTATAAATCATTTGAGCTTATCTATTTAAAAGATAAAAATATTCATACATTTAATGCTATAGATAAGATTCAAGTGGATCACATTCCTCATCATATATTATTGCCACATAAGATTTTACTACACTACCTATCTTTTCATAATTGTGCAAAACAGGACTACAATTAAATTACATAAGTCATAAATCTTCTCGACCTTTTCACACGTGAATAGTATGTGACTAATAGTTTTTTTTTAGTTATGACATAAAACACACATACTATTAATCCCCATTATATCTACTTTTACAAGATTTTCAACAGTTGGAATCTTATCCAACATAACCCTTCAAACATAAAACTGTGTTGAGGGTAGTGTCTTTGTTGTCCATAGTTTATAAAATAGTTATTCATCATTTCCCATTATATCAATCCTAATACTTCTATAAGCATTTCGCACATTGAAAACCATATTCCCATCTCTTAACCAAACTCATTTATCCTCTAAGTCCTTTTTGACCCTCATTGTCTTCAATTCTTGATAAAAATTCTAAATTATTGGTAATTTCCATTCAAACCAAGTTCTCCTCCAGCTGAGTTTCCATTCTCATATGTTTTCTCTCCATGCCCCCCTAGTGTCCTTCATACAAGAATTGGTGTACATTCTAGGATACTTATCTTCTAGAGTACACTGACCAACCACTTATTCTCCTATAACAGTATCTTTTTCCTTTACCCAATATCCCATTTTGTATTGTCATTGGACCATGTTCCTTCTAGGCCAACCCCACACACACTCCTAAGGTCCTTCCACCATCTAGATTCTTTTTATGACTCTATACCTCCATCCAAACCTCTCCAAGATCTGTATTTTTTATTCTAATATTCTTTTCCATAAAACCTCTTTATATGTTCCTAACCGCCACTTCCATTTTCCAAGTAATGCCTTATTAAAGTTATTTAGCTCTAAAACTCCCACGCCACCTTCTCATTAGACTTACATATGATGCCCATTTAACCCAAGTTTTCTTTTTATGTTCATGGCCCTACCCCCACAAGATTATCTTTGTATTTGAATAATATTTTCCCATACTCCCTTTAGCATATTAAAAATTGATAATAAAAATAATAATAATGTTGAAAGGATAGATTTAATTAGACACATCCTACCTGTTAGAGAAATAATTTTCCCTTTGCACTTTGTCAATCTTTTCCTAATCTTTAGTGTCATCCCTTCCCAAAAATCTTTCATTCTATGGTTACCTCCTATTTAAAGCCCAAAATATGAAAATTGGATCGACATACAGCCACAGTTCAATACTTCAGCATACCGAAGAAGTTGAATCCTTCCTTCTCCTATTCCAACTATTCTACTTTTATTAAATCAATTTTAAGTCCTTAAACCAGTTGAAAGCACTTCAAAATACTCTTAAGTGTAATAATATTTTGAGTTGTGACCCTAGGAACAAACATAGTATTATCCATAAATTGTAACATATAAATTTTCGTCTTCCTACTTCCCACCTTCACTCCCTCTAAAAAAGCTGGGTATTCACTTGTCTAACGACATAATATACTACTCCCTTACTATATTAATCCAATTTAATATATATATATATATATATATATATATATATATATATATATATATATATATATATATATATATATATATATAGTATTTTTAAATCAAACAATATTTCAAATTGGACGATGAAATAAAGATGTTTTTTTATTCCATTTCAATTAACATATGTCGCCTACTCAATTTAGACTAAAGTTCCTAAAGTTATTTATTTCACTCTATAATAAATATATAATGGTAAAGTTCGTCACAGGAAACATTTCGAATTTAATCAGAATATCATTCTGCGTGTTCTATGTTATGGAAAAATTGGGGACTTTTGGAAAAGGTTTTAATTGGATTCGAATATTATCTGTTTAATTTCTATCATTATCGAATCAATTTGAAGCATTAAACAAATGAATTTTTCCTAAAATAGTAGCCAGATGATTTTTTCCAAATCCTTTGTTCAACTATGTTTTTGGAAAACTGAGACGCGATGTTCCTTTTCTTTTCTCTAAATAGAAGATTTTCAAATTTTAGTTACAATAGTTAATTCAATTAATTGCTTCCGAATCAAATTGCTCAGGAGATTAAAATTGATTTGATCTGTGACCAATTAAGCCCAGAATCAGGAACTGTGTATTGCTCTTAACCGTCTATAATATTCTTTGATATAAAAACTATTCAAAGATTAACATTATGATTAATCCCATTTTGGAATAACTATTTATGCTTGATTGCTTCCAAATCTATATATTTTGTGCTTCCTTGAAATGTTTTTAACTGCAGATATAATTAATACTGCATAATATCAAAGATTATCAGAACTTTTCCACATACAACATCTATTAAACTAGATTGTAAAGCTCGAATTTTATTGCCTCAAAAAATGTCTTTCAGGACTCCAAGGATCATCTTCTTTAAGCCTATTTAATGATAAACATTTTTACTTTGAAAACAACATTAAATCAAATTGATTCAAACACTCTAAAGTGCTAAAACATAAAGTATCTACTGTCTACTTGAGCATCTACTATTCATCTACCGTTGAGAGCATTTAATTGTTTGGCTGTTCAAAAATTGTGTAATTTTTTAACTTGTGAAAGTTAACCTTGTGAGTTTTGATTGTTCTCTCATTTGAAAATGTTTCTTTCATTTTTGAGTGATCTTGATCTCAGGGGGAGATTGAGATATGTTAACCTGAAGTGGTTTATGTGCTCGTTGTGAGGACTTGGAGAGGTTTATGTACTTGTAACCTAATATAGTTCAAGAAAGAATTGAATGTAACCCATAAGATTAAGGTGGGTGAACCAATATAAAATGTTTTATTTGTGCCTATTTATTATCATTGGAGGATCTTTCTTATTTCTTTTGATTGCAACAATTTCCATTCAATCCCCCCTTTTGGAGCTAGTTATTCCTAAAAGTTCCTCTTAAATTTCCTTGTTCTTCACTTTAACAAATTCTCTAGTTTCATTCCACATTATGTTGTTTACAATTTCTGCACTTAACATTTCAGTTGCTTACATTTTTATTAGACGCTTCATTCCTTATTGATATAATTATTAGACAATTTAGTAGACAATTGTTGACTAGGCACTTTAACAATTATACTTAGTTTTCACATTGCACAAATTCATGTGTTTTACTTTTGCTTTAGAATTAAATTGTCATTTCAATTTGCATTCATGAATTAGTTGAATCATTTAGTGTAGTTTTACTTGAATTGTTTAATACATACTCTATTTTTTTTTTTTTGGTTACTACAATTTCATTTTTCTGTCATTTTAGTTCTAGTTCTTGATTGTCATTAGTTTTCAATTCTAATTACTAAAGTTTTTGTTCTATCCTTTTATTCAATTCTAGTTATTTTTTATTTTGCTATATTTTATTTCGTTTTTCTTTTACCGTTTATCATTTCGCTTTTATGTTTGATATACTACAATTTTAGTTTCAAAAGGTCTATTAATTTTTATTCAAAAATTCAATCAAATTTGTACTCTTAATTTGGACAAAAAGAATACCAAAATAATATGTCTTCTCAAGATTCGATTTAGATTGGTCTTATACTATATTAGGGAGAAACTTAGTTTATTTTGAAAACTAGACGTGATTGAACAGTTTATCAACTAAACATGAATATATACATCAAAGATATTCAACATATGAAATATCAATTGCGCCTTCCAGAAGACTCGTATTTAGTATGTCTTATTAGTGATTAACATATGATTCATTCAAAGACTTAACTTTACAAGCAAACCTAAAAATAATGGATCAAGTAAGTTCAATACAACTCAATTCGTGCATCTACATATGTCATGGTGTGCAAGAACTCCTCCTCAGCTGTCATCACATGATATCTTAGTATGTGACTTAGATCATTAGTGAAGTAAGGAGATCTCTATTAAAACAAGGGAGTCAATACTTAATACACAAATCAAACAATGGTCCACATATCATCCCATATTGGTATCCTTAAATCCATACAAGTCATATAGTTCTCAATAAGAATTATCATACATACAACTCATTCAAACAAAACAACAATTCAATGAAATATACTAATTAGTATTAACTTTGCATTTATAAAAACATTCACGCTTAATACACTAAAGAAACTAGAAGTGAAAGAAAAAAGAAAAAAAAAATAGCTTGGTTGAGTGAAAATTTCTTCGCTTGAGTAAAAATATGGTTGAATCAGAAATATAGTTGCAGTGCTATTTTTGTTTGAATGAAAAATGTTTTGCTTAAGCGAAAATAGGGTCGAGATAAGGTCTAAGTCTCTATTTTATTTTTACTTGAGTAAAAATATTCCATTTCAGCGAATCAGAAATTCATACTCATGTAATAGAGAAAATCAATTTTCAAAATTTTTATTCAAAGTCACTTTATCAAATATAACTTTCAAACAGTTCAAAATTATCAATACATTTTATAATTTGCTCAAACATCAACATTTACTCATTTCAATCCAGCATTGGTTATTCAAACTCATTATATATATTATCATTCACATCAAGCTCATAAACTAACATTGAATATTTTGCTTCAAATGACCACCACTTAAACTAATTATAACAAACTTGTAAACACCCAATTTCGTCCGGATTAAATAAAATTTGTTCTAAAATAAATAAAATAATAATAATAAATAAAATATAAAAATAATAATAAAATAAAATTTGTAAAAACAAAAGAAAAAAAGCAACAAAGTAAAATAAAAAAAGAAAGGAAAAATAATAATAAATAAAATTGGAAAATAAAATAAATACTAATGAATAAAATAGAAAATGGAAAATATAAAAAAATAAACATAAAAATAAGAAAAAGAAATGTTGAGGCTGATTTAAAATAAAGTCAAGAAAATAATTAAAAAAAAGAATAAAAATATTTTAAGGAAGTCCAATCCATTAAGAGATTTAGTCAAAAAATAAATGGTCTTTGAATAAAGCCCATTTTAATAAGGGGTTCATTTGGAAAAAATAACAAAAATCAGTTTGTTGAAGTCCAGTCCATTAAAAATATGTTAAAATGAAAAAAATAAATTGTTATTTGCACCCCTTCCTATTAAAGTGTTGTCACTTCACACTCCACTGAATAATATTATTGTCTTTTTAGTCACATTTTTTGTACACAAAAATTAATTTAAAATTAAAAAAATTAATTAATTAATAGAGGATTTAAATGGATTTCACTGATGAAATTGGACATTAATTAGATATTATTGCTTAATTTCAAATAATAGTATTTATTAGTGATTATTTTGTTTAATTGTAAATAATGGTAATAATGGGTGATATTGCTAAATTGTAAATAATTCTATTTAATGGTGATTTATTCTTCAGTTTTCTCTCCGTTAATCACATTAAAATGGGATTATTTAACTGATTAATTGAGGGATCTAAAGAAATTTTATAAATTGGCACCCAAAATAGGAAGTAGGACACAATTTTTACTATCAATTACACATTCCAAATATATTGTCGTTCTCTATGCTTTTGTAGGATTCGTAGTGTTGTATTTGCTTTGTGATTAGATTTTGTTTGATCTTGCATAATATTAAATGAAGTAGCAAATAAATATAATGTAAATAATGTTTTTTATTATCAAGTTGCTACTTGTGGGTTGCTGATATTTGCACTTTCTACATTCACTCTCTGAATTCACGTTGTTAAAAAAAGGTCTTTTAATAGATTTCTAGATAGCATCATTCAGGTCTTTAAGAAATTTTTTTATAGCTTTCTAGATAGCTTCTTTCATGTTTTTTTTTTTTAAAATGTTTCGGTCAATTTCATGCTTATTCCCATTTCATTGTTTTTCTTTCTAACTTAAATATTATTTATTAAAAATAAATAAAAATTGTTTTAAGATTTTCCTTAAAAGAAGGATTTCATATTTATTTTTCTCGTACGTCAAAACTTCCACAAAGCAATACAAAATTTTTCTCTTTAAAAGTAATAAAAAAATGTAAAATTTTCAAAATAAAAAATAAAAAATTTCAAAAAATTAAAAATATAAAAGTTTCAAAACAGTTTTAATAATAATAAAAATAAAAAATATAATTTTTCAAAAAATAAAAATATAAAAGTTTCAAAACAGTTTTAATAAATATAAAAATAAAAAAAAACTAAAAATTTAAAAAAAATGAAAATATAAAAGTTTCAAAAAACTTTTAATAATAATAAAAAAATCAAAAATATAAATTTTCAAAAAAACCATATATAAAAGTTTCAAAACAGTTTTAACAAATATAAAAATATAAATATAAATTTTCAAAAAAAAATATAAAAGTTCCAAAATATTTTTAATAATAATAAAAAAAATCAAAAATATAAATTTTCAAAAAAATATATATATATAAAAGTTTCAAAACAGTTTTAACAAATATAAAAATATAAATATAAATTTTCAAAAAATAAAAATATAAAAGTTCCAAAATATTTTTAATAATAATAAAAATAAAATATATATTTTCAAAATAAAAATATAAAAGTTTCAAAATATTTTTAATAAATATAAAAATATAAATATAATTTTTGAAAAATAAAAATATAAAAGTTTCAAAACATTTTTGATAATAATAAAAATATAAATATAAACTTTTAAAAAAATAAAAATATAAAATTTTCAAAAAAAAAACAAATCAAATATTCAATCAAACAAATTTTTAAATTGAAACTACATGAACCCTGATTTTTCATCGTGCATGGAAATACATAGGACCAAGATCAATCATTGTCGAGCTTAAGAAATAAAAAAAATACTTTTTTTATTATTCCTCTGTTTATTGTTATTTTTGTTTGCATTTTTGTATATATATTTGTTTATTTATTTTTTTTGTAACTGTAATTATATTGTAATTATGTCTGGAAAAAATAACATTTTGAAAAACCACATTTATTTCTGCTCATTTAATTAAAGGTACCCTCTTATGACAGGTGTTGTGGAATGCTAGCACCTTTCCCACACGTAATCGACTTCTGAATTCATACATGGTTTGCGGACATTTTATTTTTGGTTTTTCTATAGTTTTCCATAATAAACTATGGTGACAACTCCAATCTCTATCCAAACAATTTAAAAAAAAAATTGATTGCCCGGACGTGATTCCGGTTGCGACAGATGACGACTCTGTTGGGGAACTTTTGTGAGTCAAACCAATTTAATTAAATGAGTAAAATTTATGTGTGATTTTCTAATGTTTATCTTTCTCTTTTCTTTATTTTTGTAAATAATGTTTTTTTTATTTTGTTTTATATATTTGTGTGTTGTATATGCTTGTTGAAATATTGAACCCTAGGGTAGAAGACATGTTCTATATTTGCATGATAATTTTCTAGTTGTTTTGCAAGTAGGGGTTAGGCATGCATTCTTCTCCCTTCACACACACATTTTTACATATCAGGGCCCTATACTCGGGTCTGTGAAGCTTATAAATAGAGGAGTCACGTAGCAAGACTGGAGGATGTACTTCCTTTCCTGGTTGTTGCAAAAACTTCAGCTAAAGTCTGTTTGCTTTTCTATCATGTCCATAAATAGGTCATTAATGACTGATATGGATATCTAGTAAAGTTAGTCATATTTAGTGACCTTTAACAGGAATTAGGGCAAAGTTATCCTGTGTGAGCGCATTTACGAACCTAGAACTTAAGGGCATTAAGGGGGAATTTTTGCAGCTCAATGGTCCACTTGTTGTTGTAGAATTATTGTTGTATAAAAAAATAACAAAATAAAACAACAATCAAATGAAAAAAGAAAAGCTTTCCAAAGTTTTCAAAATTCAAAAAAAACAAAAACAATCAAATGAAAAGATTTCCTCTGATAGTTGTCTCTACTTAGGAGTTCTTACACTGGGGCAGAAACGTTGTGTTTCTGATTGCCGGCAACAAGATTAATCTCCAATATTGGTCTCCAGGGACATTAAAAAAAAGAATTGAAAAAAATATTAAAAAAAGAAAAATATAAAAGTCTGTTAGATTGAAAATCTGCAAGAGCGATCTAAGTAAAAGATAGGACATGAAAAATAAAAAGAAAAAAGATGACACGAGTTGGCAGTCGTTGAAATTTGTTTCACTGTTAATCTTTTTGAAAATTAAGCAATCATGATTCAAAGTGATATATGATCATGTTTCTTCATCCATAAACACTTTATACATCTTTTGCGTTCTTTTTTAGCCAAAAATAATTATTTCTTTCAAAATACCCTTAATAGGGATCATCAATATATTAGGACTCAGTCTAAGGTTCCAACAGAAGGAGTATGTCTAAGGTTCCTAATTTTGTCAAATGAAAAAGTGCCAAGACCTTCTAAAGTCATTAGAAAAGGATTATATTAGAGGATCTTGAATCCATCACCATCACAAAAAAGAAAAAAATAAAAAAAAAGGAAATAAAAATAAAAAAGAAAAGAGAAAGGAAAATTCTTCAAAAAAAAAAAGGAAAAGTATACACCAAGGGCTTCTCTAAAAAGAGAAAAGAAACGTGATACAAAAAGCTCGTGGAAGATGACGTTGGTTGATTACAATAGAAATAACCGAATCTTCATATAAACTGGGGAAATTTGATTTCATCTATACCTTCACTATCTTTACAACTCATCCTTAACACATACCTCATCAGTACCTTCACCCACGCAAACTCGGGCAATTTGGGGTGAAGTTCCTTGTAAAGCTTTTTCCTTGTTGTTAGCACCAGTGGGCTGCTATGATGATTTGATGAAGCCAACCAAGTTAAGAAGTTGAAGACCCTATGAGCATATGTGGAATGCATGAAGATTTCATGAAGATTGAAGACTTGGTCTAGAACTTAGGAGTGTGTGTTGTGGGGTAAGCTTGAGGTCTAATTAGTGAAACATGCAATCTTAATCAATGATAAGCTCCAAATATATTTTCTGAATTAACAAAAGTTTTGAAAAATCACTAAAATCAAAACTTGCGTTTTAAATAACTGTTTTACCTAACTGGAGAAAAACAGTCGACTATTTGAAGATTCAATTGACTGAATTTTTAAATGACAGTTATGTTTAAATAGCTGGCGCGAAATTTTTGGAAAAAAGGAAAATCATTTTTACACATTTTCTGAGCACGAAAATTTGAGATTCCATAGAGAGAAAAGAGAGCAAATGCGCCCACGAGTCTTTTGATCAAAGATCAATCAAAGTTTTCATCAAAAACGGTTTTCTTGAACTGCTGCTAGAGCTATCATCTGACTGAGACTGTTCTTCGCTGATTTGATCATCAAGACTAAGCCTTCTATACCTTTACTTGTTTCTTTTGTATTCGTTTGTATAGAAGTGCTTGTATTACAGTAACCTTGTTCGTACATCATCTGTTTTGACATTTATTCTGAGTTCTTGAATTACCTGGGTTGGTAATTCTGTTCTGTACAGTGGGCTCTGTACAGGGTGCGACTTGTTGTGGGTTTCAGCAAGGGTCTTCGTGAAACACACAGTGGGTTTCTGTGTGGTTTCCTATTCTGTTGTGGGATCAGCAGTGGTCTACTGCGAGTTGCAGTGAGACATTTCTGGGTTATACAGTGGGTTCTGTATAACGTTACTTGCTGTGGGTTTCAGCAAGGGAGTTCTTGAAGCACACAGTGGATTCTGTGGTGTTTCTTATTCTGCTGTAGGGTCAGCAGCGGTTGGCTGCAGAGTGCAGTGTCGTCTTGCTGTAGGCAAGTGTTGTAAACTGGATCAGGTTGATCAGTTTAGTGAAATCCTTACTGTGTGAGAGGGACTGGACGTAGCCCTGCTGTTGGGTGAACCAGTATAAAAATCTGTTGTGTCCTTATTCTCTCTTGCTCTCTCTTTTTATTGTTCTTGCTGATTGTCTTGAATTTTTCAGAATTAAGTGAATCTTGCTAATTGAATAACTTCATCATTTTCTGAAAGCATTTTCAAAAAGAACCTAAAATCAGTTATTCCATTTTTAACACAGTCTAATCCAAACTGCTCTGAATATGCTAACAACCAGTATATCAGTTTTCTGCAAATCAGCAGTTTCGCAATTTGCTGGGTTAACTGTTTATCAGTTTATTTCACCAGAAAACCAAATCTTTCATTGTATAAAACTGTTTTCAGAATCTATAATTGAACTATAATTGATTTAAGACTTAAACTTCTTTTAATAAGTGTTTCTTTAATAAAAATAATTTTATTTCTTGATTGACTCATTATAATTCGAACTGTTGATTGAATCAGAGTTGATCAATTCATTCTGTGTGGTTAACTTCTATTCTGTTTCTGTGCAGTTAACTAAATTGTTTCCGCACTTACATTCAAATTCTGATAAAATTGTTTGACTTGCTGCATTGTACTGTGACTGGATTATATTCTGTTTACTGGTTCATTCTACTGTCTTGCTCAGTAAAGTCAATAAAGATCCAGTTTATTAAACAACTTTGAATTTCTTAAAAGGCCAACTAGTTTTTGAAAAAGATTTTGAAATCCAATTCACCCCCCCTCTTGTATTTCAGCCAAAACAGTTTCTTTCAATTGGCATCAGAGCTAGGACTTGTATCCTAGTCAAGTTTTCGATCCATGGCTGAAAACAATTTGCCTTTTGCTGAGGGGGCTTCAATAAATAGACCTCCAATGTTTTCTGGTGTGAATTACCAATTCTGGAAAATCAGAATGCAGATCTTTATTGAGTCTATTGACAGAGGCATTTGGAATACGATAGTAAATGGACCGTATATACCTATGCATATTGTTGATGGTGTGTCTGCTGTGAAATCTTTTGATGAACTGACTGATATAGAGAATAAGCGTGTGCAGTATGATTGCCTTGCCAAGAATATTATAACCTCTGCCTTGAACATGGATGAATTTTTCAGGGTGTCTCAATGTACCTCTACAAAGGAGATGTGGGAGGTGCTGGAAGTCACTCATGAAGGCACGAATGATGTAAAACGGGCAAGGAAACATGCAGTGATTCAGGAGTACGAGTTATTCAGGATGCAATCAGGAGAATCAATTGCTGATGTGCATAAACGATTAACTCATATAGTTAATCACCTGATCGGACTGGGAAACCAGTTTGATAAAGAGGAACTGAACATCAAGATTCTCAAATGCTTGGATAGAAGTTGGCAGCCCAAGGTGACAGTAATTTCAGAAACTAAAGATTTGACAACTCTCACAACAGCTGCACTGTTTGGCAAACTGAGAGAGCATGAACTGGAGATGACAAGGCTGAACAAAATGGAATCTGCTAAAAAGAAATCCAGAAGCCTTGCACTGAAATCAAAAGTTGCTGAAATAGAAACCAGTGAGGACAGTTCAGAAGAAGATAGTGATTCTGAAGACATCAGTATACTGATAAAACAATTCCAGAAATACATTAAGCTGAAGAGAAAGGGAAAGAATCAGCAATCTAAAAGGTATACTAGAAAACCTGATTTAAATCCAAATAAGCTAACCTGTTATGGCTGTGGCAAACAGGGACAAATGAAAACAGACTGTCTAAATCTGGCTATCAAAGCGAAGAGCATTAAAAAGAAGAATTACAAAGCTGGAAAAGGAAGAAAGGCATATGTTGCGTGGGAAGACAATGCTTCTTCATCCAGTAGCTCTTCCCAGGAAGACAATGAAGGAAATTAATGCTTTATGGCTGGAAAAGATTCTGAGGTTAGCAGTGAAGATTCTAGTACTTCCGTTAACAGTACAAATTACAGTTTACTACTGGATGCGTTTCAAGAGACGCATGAGGTAGCAGAGAAACTGGCTCGTTCCAACAATAGACTGAAGGGTAAGAACAACTGGTTGGAAGCCAGAGTTAAGGAACTGGAAGATGAAGTTTTAAGACTGGAAACTGACCTTGATCACTACAAAACTTCCAGTAACTTAGACTCCAGCAAGCCAACAAAATGTGAAAACTGTGAAGGTCTTCAAAAGAAAGTGAACTACTTAATTAATACTGCTTCAAAGTTGACTATGGGAACAGCCAATCTGAATGTCATTCTGGGCTCTCAGAACTGTGTTTTGGAAAAGGCTGGAATTGGACATCAACCCAATTTCCCAAGGAAACAGAAAAAGTACAGTAGCTTTTTCGAAACTAATACTAAACAGTTTTCACAGCCTATTACCTGCTTCTATTGTATGAAAAGAGGTCATTCTGTCAAGGACTGTAAATTTAGAAGGTTTTTAGTGCCAAAAGGTTTAGTTAGGTGGGTGCCCAAAAGCACATCTAACATTGCTGGACCCAAGTTTAATAAGGTACCAATGCCTCAATTCTAATCTATGTTGCAGGTCTGCTTGGCATCTAGTAAGCTGATGTGGTATCTGGACAGTGGATGCTCAAAGCATATGATAGGAGATTCAACTCAGTTGATTAATATCAAATGGAAACCTGCAAGATATGTGACATATGGTGACAATAATCGAGGCAAGATACTTGGAGTTGGCAATATTGGAAGAAATAATAGAGTAATCATCGAAGATGTACTCTTAGTGAAAGGATTAAAGCACAACTTACTAAGCATCAGTCAACTATGCGATAAGGGATACAAGATCACGTTTGAGTCTGATCAATGTCTCATAACAGATTCAAAATCTGCTGAAACAATTCTTGTAGGTAAAAGAGTGAGTAACATTTACATGCTTAATGTGTCCTGCATAACATCTAGCATGAATTGTTTGCTATCCCGAGATGATGAGTCTTGGTTGTGGCATAGGAGACTTGCACACATTCACTTGCATCATTTAAATAGGATTACATCTAAGGATCTTGTAATTGGTCTTCCTAAGCTTAAGTTTGAGAGGAACAAACTATGTGGAGCATGCCAAATGGGTAAGCAAACTAAAAGCTCTTTTAAACTAATTAATGTTGTTTCAACAACTAGACCACTTGAGCTGCTGTATATGGATTTATTTGGTCCCTCTAGAACTATGAGCCTAGGAGGGAATTATTATGGTCTTGTTATTGTTGATAACTATTCCAGGTTCACTTGGACATTTTTCATAGCCACCAAAGATGAAACTTACCATGTCTTTAAAGGATTTGTCAAAGTTGTTCAGAATGAAAAGGACTGCAGTATTTCATCCATTAAATCTGACA